>Ga0116142_10000131_pt1 | contig 93122 bp, 86 predicted proteins | sample AD_UKC033_MetaG_FD_89785 | JGI IMG/M metagenome (GOLD analysis project Ga0116142, IMG submission 89785) | Active sludge microbial communities of municipal wastewater-treating anaerobic digesters from USA - AD_UKC033_MetaG | ecosystem: Engineered > Bioreactor > Anaerobic > Digestate | place: USA... | reverse complement strand
CGGGCCTGCGGATGAAGCCCGGCTTGTTGAGCCACATCGCCAGGCCTCGCAGAAAGCTCAGGTAGGTCTGGATCGTCCCCGGCGAAAGCTTGCGGCGCTGCCAGACCTTCACCATCGCCTGGATATGCCGCTGGCCCAGGTTGCGGGGATCGGGCGCCAGCTTGAAGCCGGCGTCCGTGTGCAGTTCGCGGAAGAAGCGTCGCAGGAAGTGGGCGCGCTCGTAGCGCGTCTTGTGCGACACGGTCTTCTCCAAAGCGGTGTGCAGCGGGTTGAACAGCTCGATCAGCACGTCCACCACCCGGTTCACGGGCGTCCTGCCCGGCGGGTACATGGCCAGCACCTGCTGGGGCGACTTGCCGGCCCAGTTCTGGCGGCGTGGCGAGTCCTGGCCATGCACGCGGCCTGGGCTGGCCGAGGTCATCGAGGAGTTCCTGGAAGGGCGGGTGGATGAGGGGGGCAGGGTGGAGCCATTGCGCGGGTCGTTGCGGCGGTCGTTGCGGGAGAGCGGTGCCTGCCGGCGGCGGCGCGAGGGTTCTGCTCGGCGGATACGGGACATGGTGGGCTTTCTGCAAGGTGGCGGACTGCCCGAACAGCACGCCGGTGGATGAACAGTCCGGGGACCGGAGTTGGAGGAATCCGTTGGACATCCCCGGGGCCGATTCCTGGCAAGCCCACGGCAATGGAGATCGTGTGCAACGTCGGTGTGGCGGTCGATCTCAGCAGCGCCACACCCACCCATGGCTTTGCTGTCCGGGCTCCTCGTGGTCTTCGTCGAGGGGCCTGGGTCAGCTCGGTCAGACTTAAAAATGGAACACGTTGATCCAGGCCGTCTGCGCATTTCTGCGACGCGACGACAGGGGTGATGTCCACCCCGCTCTGGGCTGGGTGCGACATCGACGCCAGGGTCGAGCCCTGGGTCATTCGGTGGATCAGGCCTGGTGTGCAGCGCCGGCCGCTCGCATGGGTCCACCCCTGACCGAGAGTCCAGGGCGGTGTCGAGTTGATGAGCGAAGGTCGTGCGGGGAGCCTAATGGAGGCCATCACGCCGCGCGGTGCGCGTCATGCGCGCGTGCTCAAGGGCTGGCGGGAACGGTGCGCGGCATCAGGTGCCGCCACGGGGTTCTGCTGCGCCGGTGCGCTTCAGGAGCGCCCAGCCGTCATCGCGGGGATGCGGCTGGCAAGGACCAGGCAGGTCACTGCTGTGGTGGGTGACTCGGCACGCTCGCGACGTCAATCCTTCTGGAGGTCGAGGCCGGTCGCACCACCCGTTCGGGACGGGAACTTCGGTTGAAGGCACGAGGCAGGTAACGACTGCGACGCCTGTAGTGCTCCACGGGGAGCGGGCCAGGAGCCCTCGGGAGCACACAGTGGAAACCACGACGCCGGCCACGGTCAAGGCCGCATGTGCGCCGCCCGCCGCAAGGCCCCTGATCGGGTGACCCTTGGGGCAGGCAGTTGACGGCGTGCGATTCGGCTGCAGGGCCCATCTAGCGTCGCAATGGACCGGATCGCCAGCAACGGCGCGGGGTTGACAGGCAAGGCTGCCGCCTCAGGTACCCCGACAAGGCTGGCAGGGGCCGTTCCGGGCCAGGTTGACGGTGCACGAGCAGACGGGCGGACGGGGTTGACGAGTGACGTTCCAGTGTGACCGTGGTGATACCACGCGGCCGACGCGCCCGTTCGGTGTCACGCAGGGTTCAGTGCAGTGCTTCTGCAGTGCCAGCGCAGTGACACCGGGACGGATCCGATGTCGAAATCGCGCCTGCGAAGGCGGGTATCCGCGTGGAGGAACAGGGTCGGTCTGTCGATCCTGAAGCACTCTTTCGTTCACTCGGAGAACACCATGAACCTGATCGTGAGGGCGGTGGATGTCGGTTCCGGCAACACCAAGTTCGTCACCGGCACGGCAGACAGCGAGATCCGCTGCGCAAGCTTCCCGTCGCTGGCCTACCCGTCCAGCAACGGACAACCGCTGTGGCCCGGCGGCGATGGTGCCAAGACGATGTTCATCCCGGTCGGGTCGCTCTTCTATGAAGTCGGTCCCGAGGTCAGGCTCGCGGCCGATACCTTCCGGGCGACGCAGTTGCACGATGACTACATCGAGTCGCCGGAGTACATGGCGCTGCTGCGCGGTGCGCTGCGCTCGATGCGGCAGAGCCAGATCGACCTGCTGGTCGTCGGGCTCCCGGTGGCGCTGTTCGCGGTGAAGAAGGCGGCCCTGGAGCGGGTCATGACGGGCGAGCACGACGTCGGCGGAGGCAAGAAGGTCAGTGTGGTGCGTACGCTGGCCGTTGCCCAGCCGCAGGGCGCGCTGGCCTTCTACGCGCACGCCCACGGCAAGCTGGGCGAGATCGCCAAGGAGCGCAGCCTGATCATCGATCCGGGTGCGAGAACGTTCGACTGGCTCGTCGCCCAGGGCATGCGACTGGTCCAGAAGCAGAGCCACTCCGTGAATCGGGGTGTCGCCGATGTGCTGAAGCTGCTCGCCGCCGAGATCACCAAAGACATCGGCACGCCCTTCCGCGATCTGGACGCCATCGACATGGCGCTGCGGACAGGGAAGGCCCCGGTGATCTTCCAGAAGCCCTACGACCTCAGGCGGCTGCTGCCGCTGGCCGAGAGCGTGACGGAGCAGGCCGTGTCGAGCATGAAGGAGTGGATCGAGTCGCCGCACAGCCTGCAGAACATCATCCTCGTGGGTGGGGGCGCCTTCCTGTTCCGGAAGGCCGTGAAGTCGGCGTTTCCGCGCCACCGGATCCTCGAGATCAAGGAGCCTGTGTTCGCCAACGTGAGGGGGTTCCAGCTGGCCGGGATGACCTACGCGCGAACCGTGCTGGCGGCCGAGCGCGACAGGTCGATCACGGCCGAGCGCGCCGCAGGAGATGGCGCATGACCGGCCCCACCAAGACCTCGGAGCCGCCGCGCATCCGGCTCGTGTTCCAGCTCGAGCGGGCGGAACTACCTCGCCTCTATGACGAGCTTGCACGGTTCCACAAGGGCGTGAAGCGCGTCGGCAGACTGCGCACGCTGGCCTATGAGGGACTGCTGGTCCAGCAGGGCATCCTGCAGCTTCCTGGGCAGGCATCCAGCGATGCGCCCGGTTCAATCGGCTTCGACGGCGACTCGGCGGGAGTCATGAACGGACTCTTCGAGCCCGCGATCGACGGCCGGGATGGGCCATGAGGAGCCGGGAGAGGTGCCGCCAGGGTGGGGCGGTAGGGGCCTCCGAACTGGCGCAGATGGGCCGGTGCGAACGCCTGGTGGTTCTCGAATCCCTGCATGGCCCGCGTCGAAGCACTTCTCAGGAAGAGGCGCGCCGGAGGGGCATCGTTGCCCATGTGCACTTCGAGCGCCGGGGTCGCCGGGCCACAGCGCCAGTTGGCGGGTCGACGCGACGATCGGGCGAGAGATGCTTCGTCGCGACGATGGTCTTCGGAGACGCATGGCAGACCGATTCCCTGCGCGACTTCAGGGATACGGTCCTGCGGCCGCGGCCTTGGGGGCGCCGCCTGGTGGCGGCCTACTATGCGGCCGGGCCCCGCCTTTGCACAGTTCTGCAGCACTGCCCGCCACTGCTGCGGTTGACCAGGTGGATCCTGGGTTTCGTGGCGAATGACTGGCGGCGATGGTCGGCAAGGCGTCGACCATGAGGTTTGAGTCGATGTGGCCGTGGGTGCTGCTCCTGGCTGTCGCCATGGCAGTCGCGTGGCATCTGTTCCGGCGTCACCGCGCACGCGTTGCAGAGTGGAGGGACCGACCAGCCGCTCTGCGGCATGCCGAATTGATCTGCGTGGAGGCGCAGTTCAGGTCGAAGAGCCGCTGGCCCATCGTGGCGAGGGTAGACAGGGCTTATCGGCTGCCAACCGGTCTGGTTGTGCTGGTCGAACTGAAGACGCGGTCGGCCCCAGCGGTGAGAACGTCGGATGTCATCCAACTCTCGGCGCAGCGGGTGGCCGTGGAGGACGAACTCCGTGTTCGTGTGTCTGACGAGGCGTTCGTGATCTTCCCTGGCCGGCACTCAGCGCCACCCACCTCACGAGCGGTCCGCTTGATGTCGCGTGAGCAAGTCGAAGCCGTTGCAGCGAGACACCGTCGACTGCTCGATGGACTCGATCGCCCGCAGTGGCCCGACAGCGAGCACATTTGTCACGGCTGTGGGCAGCGAGCGGCCTGCGGCGCCGCTGGCGAGCGCCTGGCGGGTGCGGTCCGGAGGCGCTAGAATGTCCAAAATATTCGACAATTCTTCAGGCCAAGCTGTGGACCTCTCCAACCTGGGCACCATCATCCGCGAGCGGCGCGAGGCGCTGGGACTGACGCAGTCCCGGCTCGCACAGCTGAGCGGGCTTTCGCGGCAGACGCTGGTCGGCCTGGAAGCGGGCGCTCTGAGCGATCTGGGATTCAACCGGGTGACTCAGGTCCTGGCCGTGCTGGGTCTGGACCTCGATCCGCCCAGCCAGGCAGCGCGTGATCGGAAGCGGGGCCTGTGGATGGCGGCGAAAAACGCCAGCGTGAGCTACGTCCAGGAGGTGCCGCCCGACACGCTCGGCCACGCGCTGGTCAGCGGCAACGTACCGAAGGGCTGCGCGGCCCACCTGACGCACCTGCTTGACGAGGCGCCGGTGCCCCTGGTGGTGATGGCCGTCGAGGAAGCCGCCGCTAGCAAGGGCGTTGCACCAAAGGCCGTATGGCGGAACGTCGCGAAGATCGCTAGGTCTCTGGCTGTGCAGCGGCAGAGGTTGTGGGTATGAGTGTCCGGCGGCGCCCCATTTGCGGACTGATCTGGGTACTCAGCCTTGCCCCAAGGGTCCCAGGCGGCTGCTTCAAGGCCAGCAGACTTGGCTTCCAGGTTCGTGACTTCGGTGGCCTGACGAAGCGACCATCTGCGTTTGCCCCCAGTCTTGACGTGGTGCCCCGGTAAACTGCGATCAGTTCAATTGCTTGCCATGAAGCGTCGATACGCCCAGTTCAATCCCAAGCGACGGCTGATTACGCCTGCGCAGGCGCAAGCTCGTTCGGATGAACTGAAGGCGCTTGCTGCGCGCGCACGTTACGGCGGCAACCCGGAGCACAAGAAGAACCCCGGTGACTTCGGTCTGACCCCGCCCTCTGATCCTCGACAAGGCAAGTCGTTGTGTGATGCTGCCAAGGTATTCAGACGCGCAGATGCCGAGGCAATCCTCAAGGGAGGTCTTGAGCGTGGCACCGTCAGCGACAGGATGGAGGGTGAGTGGCCGAAGAACGTTTGGTCAGTCACTGAAGGTGGCATCGCGATGGAGGCCCAGCTAGAGAACCCTGAACTTGGGTCGTATCACGGCTATCCCATGCCCCAGACGGATCCTCTGTCCCAGGAAGTACTTCGTCGGTGGGCACGTGTCGATGGCTGAGTTCCGCATCAACGCGAAGTGGATGGCCTCGGCTTCTGGTGAGCCAGAAGTGCGAGCGACGGCTGCGCTCGTCGACATGTATGTCGATGGCGTTTGCTTGACTCGGAACCAAGACATCTGGGCCGAGACGGTACGAGATAACGTGTTTGTGTCGGCTTACCCGCTGGCGATGTGGTTTGCGGCATCGTGGTGGCGCCTGAACTACGAGCCGCTGCCGGCTCAACAGCCTGGCCACGACTGGCGCATGGTCCATGAGCTAGGCGCAGCGAACCACGGATTTGTCTGGCCGCGCGTCATCTTCGTTCCTGACGGCGAGTCGATACACCTCTGGGCTGCTGCGTCCTTGACACCTGATCAATCGGTGCAGTACCTGCAGTCACTGGAGGTGCCGAGGCTGCTTCCTTTGGACGACTTCCAGCAGGGTGTTCAGCGCTTTCTGCACAGCGTGCTTGCTCGACTTGACGCTAAGGACCTTGCGGGATCTGACCTGGCTCAGCTTTGGGGAGTGCTACAGGAGGACCTCGCGGATCCGGAGGCAGTTCGCCGAAGGAAACTGGAAGCCGAACTGGGCTTCGACCCCGAAGAGTGTCCGGAGGATGCGCTGGACGCTGCGCTGCTGTGGGAGCAAAAGATTGGAGACGAGGCTCTTACCGAGCTGGCTCCAGCCATCGCGTCGGCAGGAGGCAGTCCAGATCTGACCTCCCTTGCGCAACTCGAAATGGGAAATGGGGTCGTCGGAACTCCCACTGTTTCTCCGGACGCCATTGATCACCTCGATCACGGTGCGCCTTGGGAACGGGCGGTCCACGATGCGCGCGCCCTGCGCCGGGCGATGGGCAACATCGGAGAGCCTCTGTCCAGCAGAGTGTTGTTTGACCTCTTGGGCCTGCCCATGGCAGATCGCGGACATCTGAGCGTGCCTGACGGCCGAGTTCCTGTAGCGGTTGCAATCCCCTTGGATGGGCAACGGATGAAGTTCGTCCCTCGACGGCGCAATCCTGTAGGACAGCGATTCGAGTTCGCTCGTTTCCTGGGCGAGTACTTGCGCTTTCCGGGGGACCGGAAGGGTTGGCTGGCTTCGACTGATCTGGCTACGTCGCGCCAGAAGTATCAACGCGCCTTCGCCGCCGAGTTCTTGTGCCCGCTTGAATCGCTCACGTCGTTCTTGGACGGCGACTTCTCGTCCTACGCGATCGATGAAGCAGCGGACAAGTTCGAGGTCAGTGAGCAGGTAGTGACCAACCTGCTGCTCAACAACGGGTACATCCATCACCACTGGTCGAGGGACCCGCCGTATCAGGTGGCAGCCTAGAAGGATGGCGCTTCTGCTTGGAGTTGATGACAGTCGGCTCCACGGCCACAATCTGAACTCTGGAGGTCTCAGGACATCCCGGTTAGGGTAGGGGAACAGGTGGGGGAACAAATCGATCGCTTCCGCAGGTTTTCCCAATGAGATCAACAGCTTAGGTCGCCGTTTTGTATCCCATCAGCCACCCCATCCGCCATCCCCAGGAACCGCAGCGAAATCGGTAGCTTGCGGCGCAGCACCCAGCGCTCGGGACGAGCGCGGCGGCACGGATCGAGATCGGTTTGCGGGGCGACGCGCATCCGCATCACGGCGCAGTCAACGCTACGCAGCCCGCCAGCGGCGCCCGTCAGGGGGGATAGATTCGGCGGTGAATGGCGTCGACGTGACGACTCCACCCGGGCCGCATGTGTTGCTGTGCACCTAGAACCAGGCGAGCGACGAGCACCGGGTCACGCAGCGGCGCAAGGACCGCGACGATCTGGCGCGGCTCAAGGCGTAGGCCTGTTCGGCCGCGCGGCCCACCGGGGCGAGATGCCATGGTCTTCGCACCATCGCCGCGCGATCACCTCCATGGCCTCGCGCTCGAAGGCGAACCAGGTCTCGCGTTGGGTCGGATGCGCGGCCAGCACGTCCTTGAAACCACGGAAGGGCTTGTGCGCTGTCGCAGCGCCTGCCCGAGCGCCCGGGCGAGGCGATCATCGCCGCACTGATCGACGAAGTCCTCCATGACGCCGAAGGCCTCGGACGACTCGATGGGCTCGATGAACAGCCAGCGGTCGTCATCGCGAGGATCCTCGTCGGCTTCGTCGTCGCCATCGGGTCCGATGAGGGACAGGATCGCCCCGGAGTCGAGGTTCAGCCAGTGGCTGCACTCCCCGAGCGGGTGACGCGAATTCAAGGCCCAGGTCAGCTCCTCGAGGTCGATGGTCAACACCCGCGCGGCATCGCCACCGCGAGCGCGCGCGGTGCCGTCCGTGCTCATCGCGATATCTCCAGGGCGTCCCACAAAAACTGGTAGGACACGGCGGGGCGCCCTTGGGCTGTGGCCTGCCGACGCTCGCTGTCCTCGTACTCGCGCAGCAGGCCCTTCACGCGCTCCAGGCCCGCTGGCGTTCTGATGGCCTGGCGCGGTGTTCGCCCCTCCAGGGCTGGAATCGTCTCGTCGGCCCATTTGGCGTAGTGGCGATGGAGCACTTGCTCGATGGCCTGTGCGATGACTTCGGGCGGTAGATCCGGCGTACTTCCGGATGAGGCTCCTGGCGTGCGGCCGGCATTGCCGCCGCCCGCCCGGCTGAATTGACCTGCGGGATCGGTGATCTCGCGCGTGAGGTGCTGCACGGCCGCGCCGGCCACGCCTTCGAACCAGGCACGGCCAGCATCGGCCAGCCGCTGCGTGCGGTGGAAGAGTTCGACGCGGTCGGTGCTGCGTCCCGGGTTGACGGTCGACAGGCTGCGCTGCGCGCCGTCACTGCCTTCGACCAGGCGCTGCCATCCCTGCGGCGCATCGCCGCTGACATCGGGCTGAGACGCCATCGAGGCGGCGAGCGCCGCTGCATCGAGCACGCGGTAGTGGTCGGTCACCAGGAGCAGGGGATCGCCGGTCGACGCGTCCTGGATCTGCGGCAGCGCTGCGGGCTCGAGCCACTGGTCCAGCCAGGCGCTGGCGATGGCCAGCTCGAGCAGATCGCGCTGGTTGTCCACGTGGAACTTCAATTCGGCAGCACCGGCCAGCGTCTGCCGGGCCTTTGCCAATACCGTGGCCTCCGCCAACTTGGAGAAGGGATAAATGGCCCCCGAGAGTTCGAGGTGGCGGTCGGTGCCCGCGCCGGTGACGACCTCCATGATGCGCGCGCCCAGCAGCATGCCCGCTCTTGCAGTGCGGCTGCCGCTGATCTCGCGCACTGGCTGCGGCGCGGCCTGCGGGTCGAGTTCGTCGAGCAGGGTCATGCCGGCCTCAGGTTGCACGTCGGTGACCCGATACAGGCGCAGCGGCCGTGCGCGCAGCTGAGCGATCCAGTCGCGCTGGTCGGGTGTGAGATACGGGCCCTCGCGCCCCAACAGGTAGGCGTTGATCTCACGCAGGCCACCGCGGGCGTGGATCTCCCCGCGTGCGAGCAACCACTCGCCGGCGTTGATCGACACCATGGTCATGCCGTCTTCGTCCAGCCGCCAGCTGTCTTGCGGAGCTTCCGGCCGCCAGAGGTCCAGCAGGGCCTCGAACGCGTTGCGCCAGCCTTTGCGATGCCGCTCAGCCAACCACGAGATCGCGACGCGGGCCGCGTCTTCGTGATCGCGCGGGCGCAGGGGGTGAATGTTCATGTTCGAGATCAGGTGCGGTGGGTGAAGCTGGGCGAGCTGGTGCCAAACGAAGTCACGGCACGGCGCTCGCCGTCGGCGATGGACATGCCAGGAGCATGACGCTTCGTGGTTGTGTATGCTATTGTCATACATCCGTAGAGAGATGTCCTCATGCCAAGCGCCTCCACCACCGTTCTGAGTGTTCGCGTCAATGCCAGCGAACGGGCCTTGCTCGAGGCCGCAGCCGAACAGGCCAGCACCAGTCTCAGCGACTTCGTGAGGCGGCGCGCCCTCGAAGCCGCTGAGACCGATCTGCTCAATCGCCGCATCGTGACGATTCCAGCGAAGGACTGGGCCCGGTTCGAGGCCTGGGCTGGCTCGCCTGCGCGGGAAGTGCCGGCGCTTCGAAAACTGTCCAAGTCTCGCCCGGTCTGGCAGAAGTGACCTCAGGCGCGATGGCCGCCTTCACACCGCCGCGGCCTCTCGCGGCCGATGACGACGCAGTGGCCTTCGATTGCGGGCGCGACGCGTTGAACCACTGGTTCCGCCGCCATGCTTGGCGCAATCAGGAACTGGGGGTCACGCGGACCAGCGTGGTCTGCGATGCGGAAGCCGGCAGCATCGTCGGCTACGTGAGCCTGTCGACGGCGCAGGTCGAGCGAGCCTGGTTGCCGAAGGCGCAGCAACGCAATCGACCCGACCCGCTGCCCGCCATCCTCCTGGGCCAGTTGGCGGTCGACCTGCGGTGGCAGGGGCAGGGCATTGCGCGATCGTTGATGTTCTATGCGCTCACCACGGCGGTGCGCCTGTCCGCCCAGGTCGGCTGCTTCTGCGTGCTGACGCATCCGCTGGATGACGAGGTGCGGGCGCTCTATGCGGCCTTCGGATTCGAAGACCTTCCGTTCGATCCTGCGCGCAGCATGGCGGTTCGGATCGCGGACCTCGTTCGCAGCGGCTTTGGGGCCGCTGGCTGAGCTTGCATCTCCCGCTCACTGGCGTCAACGTGGCGGGAGGGGCCGTTGCGATGGCGACAGGATCGCCCCGCCCGTCCTCCGGGTACCTTGGCCGCGGGGCAGGCGCTGCTGCTAGCATTCCCGCGAGTTTCAATCCACCGAGCGGGTGCACGCCATGAGCCTCTTCGACGTCATGATGAATGCAGGGACCAAGGTCCCGACCACCGAAGCCGAGCGCGACGAACTGGTCATCACCGAGGTCTCGACGGGCTACTGGACCTACCACCTCTCGCGCCGGCGCAACATCATGCGCGGCCTGTGCGGCGCGCCGACCCTGCCCACGGCCATGCCGCTCTCGGCCTGGGGCGCGCCGGGCGACGAGAGCCTGCCCAAGCACAAGCACCCCGCGTACTGCGAGAAGTGCGCCAGGATCGCCTGGCCCGAGGGCAAGCCGGACACGCCGGGCTGATGCCGGCCTGAGGCGGGCCGCAGGCTCGCGCGGCGCTGCGCCACCATGGATCGGGGCCAGCTGCAGCGGCGGCGGCTCTTCACCGCCTTGCTCCCGCCGCCCTCGGCGTGCGCGGCGATCGACGCCGAGCGTCGGCGCTGGATGAAGCGCGCTGCCGAGCGCATCCGACCGGCTGTCGAGCGCTTGCACCTCACGCTGCAGTTCCATGACGCCGTCGATCGAGAGCAGGAGCAGGCCTGGATTGCAGCGCTGACGACGCTGCGCTTCTCGCCCTTCGAAGTCGTGCTCACGCACGCACAGGTCTGGATGGCGCCTCGCGGCGCGATCGTCGTGCTGCGCGCAAGGCCGAGCGCCGCCTTGATGGACCTGCAGGAACGCACGGCAAGTCTGGCCGCGCAGGCCGGCTTGGCACGCGAAGCGCGGCCCTTCAAGCCCCACGTCACCGTGCTGCGCACGGCAGAGCGCGTGGCGATCGAAGCGCTGAGCAGCGACGTCTCCTGGCGCGCCCGGGAAGTTGCGCTGGTCTGGTCGGATCTGCAGGCGAAGCCGCCGTGCTACCGGCTGCTCGCAAGCTTCGGCAGCGCCAGCTGCGAAGGCAAGACCGCCTCGAGCCGCAGGCCTGTGGGGTGACCAGCCACCGGTCGGTGGCGCCAAGCCTGAGGGGTAGCGTCAGCGACGTCTTTCAGCTCGCTTGGAGCGGCTCACGACCCGAATGCCCCCGGCTCTGCCGGAGGATGGCTGCTGGCGCAGGGCCGCGAGCGATCGCGCGGCGCTGTGTCGGGTCTGGTCCGGCGCGTAGCGGTGCTCGGCACCGACGGGGCAAGCCTGGCGCGCGGGGCAGTCGAGCGCACACGGCGACCGATCGCGCAGCCTCTGTATCCTGCAGGCTGCGGTGTCCATGACGTCGTTCCCGAGCGCCTGCGCCGGGCAGGCGCGGATGCAGGGCTTTTCGGTGCAGTCGAGGCAGGGATGGCCGACGCTCCGGCGCGGCGTCGCGGGGAAGCGGGTGTCGGCGAGGATCGCGACGCGATAGGCGAACCAGCTGCCCCACTGCGGATCGATGCCGATCATGAACGGCGACGTGTGATGCCAGCCCGCGAGCATTCCCAGCCGTTGCAGGCCCAGGTGCCGGTCCTGTGGCAAACCTCGCGGGTAGACGACGCGGTAGCGCGCCTTCGGTGCCGCCTCGGCCAGCCAGAGCGCGGCGACGCGCAGGCTGTAGTCGTCGATCGGGTGCTCGCCGCGCACGCCTTGCGCCAGCAGGCGTTCCCACAGTCGGCGCCCTGCGTGGGCGAGCAGGATCAGCTGGCGCTCATGGGGCTGCAGCGCCAGCGGCGCCAGCAGCTCGTGCGGCAACTGCGCGAGCTCGAAGACATGCTGCCGGTTCAGGCCGGCTTCGTCGAGCAGGTGCTGCAGCGCAAGGCCGCTCATCGCGCGCCTCGGTGCACGGCGCGTGCCGCGCGTCGCATCCGGGAGCGCAGCGGCGTGCTCATGATCCGCCCACGCCGGCGTCCGGCGACGTCGCGAACGCGTGATCGCCGACGTGACCGATGACGATGTCCATGAGTTCGTTCGTGATTTCGTCCTGTCGATGGGTCGACATCTGGCGCCGCAACTCGTCCAGGCGCTCGTCGACCGACTGCTCGGCCTGCTGCATCAGCGCCAGCCGTGCCGCGTTCTCGGTGGCGATGGCCTCGGCCGCGGCGCGGAAGAGGCTGGCGAAGAGGTGGTTGCGCACCAGGGCCGCGAGCAGCGCCTGCGGCGCCATGGCGAAGTCCGGCAGCGCGCGCGAAGGCCAGCGCCGCGGTGCCTGCAGCAGGCCGGGGGCCAGCGGCAAGAGCGTGCGCACCAGGGGCAGCCGGGCGCCATGCTCGGCACGCCGCGTGTACGCCAGCGTGACGCCGAGCGCGGCGAGCGGCTCGCCGCGGCCGGCCTGTTCGAGGCGCGTGACGATGCCGGCGGCGACGCGCGCGATGCCCTCGGCCGAAGCCGGCGGCATCAGCACCTGGTCGGGCGGCAGCCCGCGCTCCTGCAGCGCAGTCGCCAGGCGCGCGCCGATGCAGAGCACGAGGCGGCGCGCCGGCGCGTGCGTCCCGGCGTCCAGCCACTGCCGCAGGCTGTGCGCGACGAGCTCGTTGTAGTTGCCGCAGAAGCCGTGGTCGGACCCGAAGGCCACCAGAACCTGTTGCCTCGGCGCGGTCGCGGCAGGCAGCGCCTGCGAACCCATGCGGAAAGCGAAAGCCGTGAAGCCGCGCCGCACCGTGGCCTGGTAGGCCTCGATCGCCGTGGCTGCCTGTTCGTAGGGCGTGGCGTTGATGGCCGCCATCGTCTTCATCGTGCGCACGATGCCGCGGATGCTGCCGAGCGTGCGCGCGCGCTGCGCCAGGCGTTCGAGGTCCTGTGCCATCAGCGCCGGGGCGCGTCCGTCGGCGGCGCCGTTGCCTGCACGCCCTTGACCGGCCCTGCGGTCTGCGCCGCCTGCGATCCGCGCCACGCGGCCAGGGCCTGGCGCGCGACCTCGGCGATCGCCTCCTGCTCGGCCTCGCCGAGTGCCAGCTGCTCCTCGATGCGCGGCGCCAGATGCACGAGCTCGCGCCGCGCGCTTGCGCGCACGGCGTCCATCGCCGCGGCGATGTCCTGCTCGCTGCAGTCGTCGAAGACGCCGCGCATCGCGGCGGCAAGCACCGCGATCTGCTCCAGCAGCGGCATCGGGTCGCGCTCGCCCTGGCGCAGCGCCAGGCGCACGGCCGTACCGCGCTGCAGGCGTGCGCGCACGCCCGGGTCCAGGCGCGTGCCGAAGCGGGCGAAGTCCTCCAGCGCCTCGAACTGCGACAGCGTCACCCGCAGGTTGGCCGCGACCTCGCGCAGGCTGCGGCTTTGCGCCTTGCCGCCGACGCGCGAGACCGAAAGCCCCAGGTCCACCGCCGGGAACTGGTTCTTCTGCACCAGCCGCGGCGAGAGATAGATCTGGCCGTCGGTGATCGAGATCAGGTTCGTCGGGATGTAGGCGGAGAGGTTCTCGGCCTCGGTCTCGACGACGGCGAGCGCGGTGATCGAGCCGCCGCCGTGGTCGGGGCCGAACTGGCCGGCGCGCTCGAGCAGCCGCGCGTGCACGTAGAAGATGTCGCCCGGGAAGGCCTCGCGCCCGGGCGGGCGGCGCAGCAGCAGCGACAACTCGCGGTAGGCGCGCGCGTGGTGCGTGAGGTCGTCGAAGACGAGCAGCACGTCCTTGCCCTGCGCGCAGAAGTGCTCGGCCATGCTCATCGCGGCGTAGGGCGCGAGGTAGGCCAGACCCGGCGCCTCCTCGTCGCCGGTGTTGACGACGATGCTGCGCGCCAGCATGTCGTGATCGGCCAGCGCCTGCACGACGCGCGCCACGGCGTCGCCGCGCTGGCCGATGGCGCAGTAGATGCACAGCAGCCCGGTGCCGCGCTGGTTGAGCATGGCGTCGAGCGCGAGCGAGGTCTTGCCCGTCTGGCGGTCGCCGATGATGAGCTGGCGCTGGCCCAGGCCGACGGGAATGGCGGCGTCGACGGCCTTGATGCCGGTGGCCAGCGGGCGCGAGACCGGACGGCGCGCGAGGATGCCCGGCGCCTCGGCCTCGAGCGCGCGCTGCGCCACCGCCGCCACCGGTCCCTTGTCGTCGCGCGGTCGCCCCATGGCGTCGACGGTCCGGCCGAGCAATGCCGATCCCACCGGCACGGTGGCGACCTTGCCGGTGCGATGCACGCTCTCGCCCGCATGGATGGAACGCGCGGGACCCAGCAGCACGACGCCCAGACGCCCGGGCTCGAGGTCCATCACCAGGCCGTGCACGCCGCTGGCAAGGACGAGCTGCTCTTCGGCCAGCGCGCGCGCCAGCCCGGAGACGGTGGCGACGCCGTCGCCGACGTGCGTGACGATACCGGTCTCGACGAGCTGCGGCCCAGGCGTGGGCAGGGCCAGCAGGCGCGCGCGCCACTGTTCGAAGGCGTCGGCGGGGTCGACGATCGGGGGCGCGGCGTGCATGGCTTCAGCGCGTGGCCGCCGCGGCAGGCGCGGCACCGCCGCCGGGGTGTCGCGCCGGAAGGCAGGCGGCCTGGTCCTGCAGCACGGCGCTGTCGAAGCCGTCCATGAAGCTGTCGATGGTCCATTCCACGCGCGCGCCGCCGAGCTGGGCCACGAGCCCCGGGGCCTGGGTCTCGTCGACCGCGAAGCGCAGCTGCACCCCCGGCAACAGGCGGCCGAACTCCGCGCGCACCTGTTCCTGCACGGTTTCGTCCAGCGCCGCCTGCGTGCTCAGCAGCGCGAGCTTGCTGTCGCCGGCGGCGCCGGCGAGCTCGCTTCCCATCGACGCGAACCGGCGGCCCGCGTGGCGCGCGATCGCTGCCTCGAGCGGCGCATCGGCGAGATCGTGCATCACCTTGCGCGTGAGTTCGAGCAGCGTCAGCGCTCCCGCCTGCTGCAGGCGCTGCACGAACTCGGCGCGCTCGCCCTCGAGGTGGCGCTGCCACTCCTCCTGCTCCTGCGCGCGCAGCGAACGCGCTTCGGCCAGGATCTGCTCGCGTTCCTGCTCGGTGACGCGCAGCGCCTGAGCCAGCATCGCCTCGCGCTCGGCGGCGACCTGCCCGTGCCGGCGCAGGAAGTCCTCCTCGGCCGCGAGCGCCTGCGCGCGTGCCTCCTCGGCCGCGGCCAGGCGGCGCGCGATCTCGGCCTCGCGCGCGTCGATGCCGTCGAGGATCGGGCGGTAGAGGAAGCGCTTCAGCAGCCAGACGAGCAGCAGGAAGTTGGCGAGCTGCGCGGCGACGGTGACCCAGTCGATGGACATGGCGGCCTCAGCCTCCGACGGCCGGCTTGACGGCGTCCCAGAAGGGGTTGGCGAAGATGAGGATGAGCGCGACGACGAAGCAGTAGATGCCCGAGGACTCGACCATCGCCAGGCTGACGAAGAGCGTGCGCGAGAGCGTCGGTGCGGCGTCGGGCTGCTGCGCGATCGCCGCCATCGCCGCGGCCGCGGCGCGCCCCTCGCCGAGCGCGGCGCCGAAGGAGCCGATAGCCACGGTCAGCCCTGCGGTGAGGACGGAGATGAGGGCAACGAGGGTGAAGTCGGTCATGGCGCGGCGTCCGGATCGTCTGCAGGCGGTGGATCGGCCATCGCCGCGGCGATGTAGACCGCGGCGAGGGTGGCGAAGATGTAGCCCTGGATCACGCCCACCAGCAGGCTGAACAGGTTCATGATCACGGGGAAGAAGAAGGGCGCGATGCCCAGCAGGATGGCGGCGATGACGGCGCCGCTCATGACGTTGCCGTAGAGGCGGATCGCCAGCGAGATCGCGCGCGAGACCTCGCCCAGGAGGTTCAGCGGCAGCAGCAGCAGCGAGGGTTGCCCGAACTTGGCCAGGTACTGGCGCAGGCCCCCGTGCGCGACGCCGAAGGCCGGCACCGCCAGCAGCACCGCCAGCGTCAGCGCCACGGTGGTGGAGAGCGAGCCCGTGGGCGATCTGAAGCCCGGCACGACGGAAAGCACGTTGGCGGTGGCGATGAAGAGGAAGAGCGTGCCGGCGAAGATCATGACGCGATGCACCGCGCGCTGCGCGACGGCGCGGATCTGATCCTCGATCAACTGCACGAGGACTTCGAGCGCGTTGCGCCAGCGGCTCGGGGGCGCGTCGGGGCGCAGGTTTCGCGTGGCCAGCCAGGACACGCCCACCAAGAGCGCCATCACGATCCAGGTGTTGACGATGGTCGCGTTCAGGCGCAGGACGCCGAACTCCAGCACGATGCTGTCATCGGGTGTGAGCTGCATTCAGCGTCCCTCCGCGCCGAGCGGCGGGGCCGCCGCCGATCCGCGCGCGCGTCGCAGCGCCAGCGTGCGCACGAGCAGGAAGGCCAGCAGCAGGCCGGCCAGCGATCCCAGCGCATGCGTGCGCGCGCCGAGCCAGGCGCCCAGCGCCAGCAGCAGGGTCACGCGCAGCGCGAAGCTCGCCAGCAGCACCAATGCCGGGTGCCTCGCGCGCAGCGCTCGGCGCATGCCCAGGGCCAGGCCCGCGAAGTAGAGCGCGCAGGCCGGCAGCCCGAGCCCGAAGCCCGCGGCGGCGGCGAGCAGCACGCGCTCATCGACGTCAATCACGCGGCGGCTCCTGTGCGGACGAAGGCGGCCGGTCGGCCGCGGACTTGCGGTTCTCGCGCGCGATCCAGTCCCAGGCCACCAGCGCGCCGAGCGCGATGCCGCCGAGCATGAGCGCCAGCGTCCAGGAAAAGCGCTGCGGCACGACGCGATCCAGCCACAGGCCGAGCAGGGCGCCGCCGACGGTGGGCAGCGCGATCGACCAGCCGACGACGCCGAAGGCGCCGAGGCCGCTCAAGGGGCTATCGCCCGGGTGACGGCGTCGATGCTGCATGCGCTGGGCGCCGCGGCGGATGCCGTCCAGCGCCGAGGAGTCTTCTTCGTTCATGCCGTATTCCGTCCTTGCGCGCCTCAGCGCTCGGGCTTTCGCAAGGCGCCGAACTGGCGCACGATGCCGGTCTCGAGGCGCGAAAGCGCGGTGCGTGCGACGCGCTCCTCCTCGTCGACCTCGTGCAGCGACGCGGCGACGGCCGCGGACAAGGCGTCGAGGCTGTCGCCGCGCACGCCGCGGCGGACCGCGATGTCGACCTGCTGGTCGTGCTTGACGAGCAGGCCGTGGTCGATGCCGAAGAACAGCTCGGATCCCGCCGTGTCGGTCACCACCAGCACCGAGGGCACGAGCGCGGCGACGTGGTCGGCGTGGCCCGGGAGCAGGCCGAAGGCGCCGCTCTCGGCCACGGCGTGGAGCTTGCGCGCGCTCCCGCTGTAGAGCAGGCGCGTGGGCAGGCGCACGCTGACCTGCATCGCGGCCGGCAGCTTCATGCCGCCTGTGCCGGGCGCGGCAGCGACCCGATCATGTAGTAGTGCATCTCGTCGTCGTCGAAGCGGCTGCGCGCAAGAATGCTCTCGCAGCCCGCGAGCGTCTCGTGCAGCGGCACGCGCGCGCCCGGCGTGCCGCTGAACATCTCGGCGACATGAAACGGCTGCGTGAGGAAGCGCTCGAGCCGCCGCGCGCGCGCGACGACGGCGCGGTCCGATGCCGAAAGCTCCTCCAGGCCGAGCATGGCGATGATGTCGCGCAGCTCCTCGTACTGCGCCAGCGTGCGCCGCACCGCGCGCGCGACGTCGTAGTGGCGCTGGCCGACCACGGAAGGCGCCAGCATGACCGAGCTCGAGGCCAGCGGATCGACCGCCGGGTACAAGCCCTCGCTGGCACGCTTGCGCGAGAGCACGACCGAGGCCGAGAGGTGCGAGAAGATGTGCACCGCCGCCGGGTCGGTGAAGTCGTCGGCCGGAACGTAGACCGCCTGCACCGAGGTGATGGCACCGTTCTTCGTCGACGTGATGCGCTCCTGCAGCTCCGCCAGCTCGGTGGCCAGCGTCGGCTGGTAGCCCACGCGCGAGGGCATGCGCCCGAGCAGGCCCGAGACCTCGGCGCCGGCCTGCACGAAGCGGAAGACGTTGTCGATCAGCAGCAGCACGTCCTGGCGCATCTCGTCGCGGAAGTACTCGGCCACCGTCAGCGCCGTCTTGCCGACGAGGAAGCGCACGCCCGGCGCCTCGTTCATCTGCCCGAAGAGCATCACCGTCTTGTCGCGCACGCCGGCCTCGCCCATCTCGCGGTAGAGCTCCTCGGCCTCGCGCGAGCGCTCGCCGATGCCGCAGAAGAGGCTCACGCCCCGATGGTGCTGCACCGTGTTGTGGATGAGCTCGTTGATGAGCATCGTCTTGCCGACGCCGGCGCCGCCGAAGAGGCCGGTCTTGCCGCCGCGCTCGATCGGCGCCAGCAGGTCGATGGCCTTGATGCCGGTCTCGAGCACCGCGCCGCGCACGACGCGCTCCACCAGCGGCGGCGGGTCGCGGTGGATCGGGCGCCACTGCGTCACCGCCGGGGGCGGTCCGCCGTCGATGGGCTCGCCGAAGACGTTGAGCACCCGCCCCAGCAGCGCCTTGCCCACGGGAACCTGCAGCGGTCCCGCGGTGGCCTGCACCGCCGTGCCCAGCGCCAGCCCGCGCACCGGCGCGAGTGCGATGCAGCGCACCGTGCGCTCATCGAGCAGGGCGCTGACCTCCAGCGGCAAGGCGCCGGCATGGAGCAGATCGCGCACGCGCGCAGCCTCGCCATCGAAGCGCACGTCGACGACGTCGCCGCGCACCCGCAGCACCTTGCCGACGTTCCCGGCGCCTGCCCCGGCAGACCCACTGGCAGCGATTCCCGACCCCATGCCTCCTGACGCGCGTCCCGACTCGGAATGCGGCGCCCTCCACGGGCAAGCCGCCGCGTCCGACTCTGCCCGAAAGCGCCGCCTGCGTCCAGGATTTCTTTAGAGGCTCAGGTCTCGCCTCCTGTCCCCTTCCCGCACCCAGGCTTCGCGCGGGCCTCAGCTGCCGAGCTTGAACACCGCCACGGCCTGGACGAGCTGCCTCGCCTGCTCCTCGAGGCTGGTGGCGGCGGCGGCGGTCTGCTCGACGAGCGCGGCGTTGTGCTGCGTCGTCCGATCCATGCGGCTGACGGCTGCGCCGACTTCCGAAACGCCCTGGCTCTGCTCGGCGCTGGCGCTGCGGATCTCGCCCATGATGCTGCTGACGCCGGCGATCGAGGCGACGATCTCCTGCATCGTCGTGCCGGCCTGATCGACCAGCCGCGTGCCGGCGTCGACCTGTTCCACGCTGGCGCCGATGAGCGACTTGATCTCGCGCGCGGCGTCGGCGCTGCGCTGCGCGAGGCTGCGCACTTCCGAGGCGACGACGGCAAAGCCGCGGCCCTGCTCGCCCGCGCGTGCAGCCTCGACCGCTGCGTTGAGCGCGAGGATGTTGGTCTGGAAGGCGATGCTGTCGATGGTGCCGGTGATCTCCGAGATCTTCTGTGAGCTCGTCTGGATGGCCCTCATCGTCTGCACCACCTGCGCCATCACCGTCCCGCCCTGGCCGGCGACCGCGCTCGCTCCCTGCGCCAGTTCGCTCGCCTGACGCGCGTTGTCTGCGTTGTGGACGACGGTGGATCCGAGCTCTTCCATCGAGGCCGCCGTCTGCTGCAGGGCACTGGCCTGCTCCTCGGTGCGCTGGCTCAGGTCCAGGTTGCCGCGTGCGATCTGCGCGCTGGCGCTGGCCACGCATTCGGCGTTGCCGCGCACCTGCCCGACGACCCCGCCCAGGCGCTGCTGCATCTCACCCAGCGCGGCGAGCAAGCGCCCGAGTTCGTCGCGCCCGCCGTCGGGCACCGGGGCGCCGAGGTCGCCATCGGCAACGGCCTGCGCCACGCGTACCGCCGCGGCGACCGATCTCGTCGTGGCACGCGCGATCGCCCACATCAGCCAGGCGCATAGCGCCGCCAGAAGGGCGATCGCCAGCCCCATGCCCGCGAGCCCGGAGCGTTCGCTGGCGAGCCGCCCGCTGGCGCGCGCGTCCAGATGCTCGAAGGCCTCGTTGCCGAAGGCGAAGACGTCGTTGAGCGCCTTGGTGCTGGCGTCGAAGTACTCCTTGGGCGTGAGCCTCAGGATCTCGGCGTTCACGAGCTCGCCGTCGATCAGCGCGAAGATCGACTTCAGGCTGGCCTCGGCCTTGACCCTCTGCCCCGCCAGGAGCTGTTGCAGCTCGGCGCTGTCCCGCGCGGCGATGGTCAAGGCCTTGACGGAGGCGGCGTCGATCTGGTGGGCGGTCGCCAGCAGCGTCTGCAGGTCGGCCCGCCCGTTGGGCCCGAGCGTCCCCTGGCCGAGCACCTCGACGCCGCGTGCCCTCAACTGCCCGAGCGATTCGATCATCTTCGGCACCAGGTTCAGGACGGCGTTCTGCAGGTGGTAGTCGCCGGCGTCGGCCAGCAGCACGAGACCGCTGAGCTGTGTCAGGTCTTCCAGCATCTCCAGTTGGGCGGCGATGAGGCGGCTGTGGCGCCTGAAGCTGTCGGGTACGGTGACCGCGCCCTTGCCGACCGAGGCCGCAAGCGACTGGGTGAGCTTCGCGTTCTCGGCCAGACGCGCGCTCAGGGCGGCGTCGCCGAAGGTCGCGAATGCGGCCTCGGTGGCCGTGAAGGCCGCTGCGAGTTCCTTCGCCGTCGCTTGCTGCCCCGCGCCCATCGAGTCATCGCCGCTCAGCAGCCCGGCGGAGAGTCCCCGGTGCTGCTGCGTCAGTTGCACCAGGCGCAGCAGTTCGCGTGCCGGCTCGATGCCCGCCTGCTGCTGCTGTGCGGTACGGATCTCCTGCATCGCATTGCCGACGACGAGCGCGGTGGGCGCGGCCAGCATGCAGGCGGTGAGGCCGCCGATCAGCGCGAACTTGGCGGGCATCGACAGGTGGCGGATGAACTTCATGGCGGGTGCTCGCGTCGGGCGTTCGGGAAAGGGTCGCTGAAGCGCCTTCCGGCCTGCCCTTCCCCTGGCAGGGAGAGGAGCAGGCGCGCAGAGGCGCTCGCGGCGCGCCGCGCGCGAGACTCGGCTCGTGCAAACGCTGTACCGCAAGGGCCCTTTCGGCACCGCAGCACCGGGACCTTAGGCGAAAGAAGGGCAACTTCTGCGCGCTTATCCGGCTCAAGCCGGCGGCCTGCGCGGGCACGATCGGCGACGCTGCAAAACGCAGGGCACTGCACGAGGCCATGGCCGATTCCCAGGACAAGCCGCTGCCGGCATCGGCGCGCAAGATCAGGAAGGCGCGCGAGGACGGGCAGCTGCCGCGCTCGCGCGACCTCGGCCATGCCGCGGCCATCGGCACGGGCGCGCTGCTCCTGGCGGCGCTGGGCCCGCGCGTGGTCGAGCGCTTGCGCGACGTGCTCTCCGCGGCGCTGCACTTCGACGTGGCGGCGCTGGCCGAGCGCGACGCCATGCTGCGCCAGCTCGCGGCGCTGGGCGGGCAGGCGCTGCTGCTCGTGCTCGCGCTCGGCGCGGCGATGATCCTCGCGGCGCTGGCCGCCGCGCGCCTGTGCGGGGGCTGGAACTGGACGCTCAAGCCCCTCGAGCCCAAGTTCGGCAAGCTCAACCCGATCTCCGGCTTCGGCCGCCTGTTCTCCAGGGTGCAGCTCGTCGAGACGCTGAAGTCCTGCGTGCTGGCGACGCTGCTCATGGGCCTGGGCGCCCACTACCTGTGGCGCGAGCTCTGGGCCTATGCCGGCATGGTGCAGCAGCCGCTGCCCACGGCGCTGGCGAGCCTGGGCGAGCTGCTGCGCGGCGGCCTGATGCTGGTTCTGCTCGTCCTCGCGGGCTTCGCCGTGGTCGACGTGCCGCTGCAGAAGTGGCGCAACGCGCACCAGCTGCGCATGACGCACCAGGAGGTGAAGGAGGAGTACAAGCAGGTCGAGGGCAACGCCGAGGTCAAGGGCCAGATCAAGGCGCGCATGCGCCAGATGGCGCGCCGGCGCATGCTGGCCGCGGTGCCGCAGGCCGACCTCGTGGTGATGAACCCGACGCACTACGCGGTGGCGCTGAAGTACGACGAGGCGACGATGGCCGCACCGACGGTGGTGGCCAAGGGCACCGACCTGCTGGCCATGAAGATCCGCGACCTCGCCGCCGAGCACCGCGTGCCGGTGCTGCAGGCGCCGCCGCTGGCGCGCGCGCTCTACGCGCACGCCGAGATCGACGAGCAGATTCCCGGCGCGCTCTTCGCCGCCGTGGCGCAGGTGCTGGCCTGGGTCTATCAGCTGCGCCACGCCGCCGCGGGCACCACGGTTCCCGCGCCGCAGCCGCCGGTGCCGCCTGAGCTCGACCCGCAGCAGGGCGGCGCGATGCGGCTGCGGCGCAGGGGCACGCGATGAAGGCACTGATGCAGCGCCTGCAGGGTTGGATCGGCCCGCACGCCGGGCACGTGAAGACGCTCACCATCCCGCTCTTCGTCGTCCTCATGCTGACGATGATGGTGCTGCCGCTGCCGCCGCTGCTGCTGGACCTGCTCTTCACCACCAACATCGCGATGGCGCTGATGGTGATGATGGTCTCGGCGCAGATGGTCAAGCCGCTGGACTTCACCGCGCTGCCCACGGTGCTGCTGGTGACGACGCTCATGCGGCTGTCGCTGAACGTGGCCTCCACGCGCGTCGTGCTCATGGACGGCCACAACGGCCCGGGGGCGGCGGGCAAGGTCATCGAGTCCTTCGGTCACGTGCTCATCGGCGACAACTTCGCCGTCGGCCTGATCGTCTTCGCCATCCTCGTCGTCATCAACTTCGTCGTCGTCACCAAGGGCGCCGAGCGCATCGCCGAGGTCGGCGCGCGCTTCACCCTGGATGCGATGCCGGGCAAGCAGATGGCGATCGACGCCGACCTCAACGCCGGCCTCATCGACGAGCAGGAGGCGAAGAGGCGCCGCGCCGAGGTCGGCGAGGAGGCCGACTTCTTCGGCTCCATGGACGGTGCCAGCAAGTTCGTTCGCGGCGACGCCATGGCGGGCCTGCTGATCCTCTTCATCACCATGGTCGGCGGTTTCGTCATCGGCATGGCCAGCCACGGCATGAGCGCGGGGCAGGCCGCCTCCAGCTACGTCACCATGGCCGTGGGCGATGCGCTGGTGGCGCAGATCCCGGCGCTGCTGATCTCGGTGGCCTCGGCGATGGTCGTCTCGCGCGTGGGCAAGGACGAGGACGTGGGCGCGCAGATCCGCGGCCAGGTCTTCGACTCGCCGCGCTCGCTGGCCATCGCCGCGGGCATCGTCTTCGGCCTGGGCCTGGTGCCGGGAATGCCGCACCTCGTCTTCTGGCTCGTCGGCGGCGCGCTCGGCTGGCTTTCCTGGATGCTGCTCAAGCGCGTGCGCGCCGAGGCCGAGCAGGCGGCGGCGCCGCTGCCCGCGGGCGACGCGCCGGTGGCCGGCACCGAGGCGAGCTGGGACGACCTGACGCCGGTGGACACGCTGGGCCTCGAGGTCGGCTACCGCCTCATCTCGCTCGTCGACAAGACACGCTCGGGCAGCGCCGCAGACCTGCTCGGGCGCATCAAGGGCGTGCGCAAGAAGTTCGCGCAGGACGTGGGCTTCCTGCCGCCGCCGGTGCACATCCGCGACAACCTCGAGCTCAAGCCGAGCACCTACCAGATCACGCTGCGCGGCGCGGTGGTGGGGCAGGGCGAGGCGTTCCCGGGCCAGTACCTGGCGATCAACCCCGGCGGCGCGACCGTCCAGCTGCCCGGAACCAGGACCACCGACCCGGCCTTCGGGCTGCCCGCGGTGTGGGTCGAGGAGCGCCACAAGGAGACCGCCCAAATGAGCGGATTTACGGTTGTTGATTGCAGCACCGTCGTCGCGACCCACCTCTCACACTTGATGCAGGTGAGTGCGGCGAGGCTGCTGGGACGCGTGGAGACGCAGGCGCTGGTCGAGCACGTCACCAAGCTGGCTCCCAAGTTGATCGAGGACGTGGTCCCCAAGATGGTCGGAATCTCCACGCTGCAGAAGGTGCTGCAGCTCCTGCTCGAGGAAGGCGTGCACATCCGCGACATGCGCTCCATCGTCGAGTGCCTGGCCGAGCACGCCGGCAGCGTGACCGAGCCCGCCGAGCTGGTGGCGCGCATCCGCGTGCACCTGGCGCCGATGATCGTGCAGCAGATCTACGGGTCGGTGACCGAACTCGACGTGATCGCGCTCGAGCCCGAGCTCGAGCGCCTGGTGACGCAGGCGCTGTCGTCGCCGCACGGCGCCGCACTCGACCCGGGCGTGGCCGAGACGCTGACCCGCAGCGCCGCGGAGAACGCGACGCGGCAGGAGAGCCTGGGCCTGCCGGCCTGCCTGCTCGTGCCCGACATGCTGCGCGCGCCCATCGCGCGCCTGCTGCGCCGCGCGGCACCGCGCCTGCGCGTGCTCGCCCACAGCGAAATCCCTGAAACCCATTCGATCCGCATCGGCTCGGTCATCGGAGGCCTGGCATGAACCTCAAGCTCTTCACCGGTCGCAGCTCGCGCGAGGCGCTGGGCCTCGTGCGGCAGGCCTTCGGCAAGGACGCCGTCGTCATGTCCACGCGCACCTGTGCCGAAGGGGTGGAGGTTCTGGCCATGGCGCCGGAGAGCCTGCCGCAGCTCGAGAAGCTGGCTGCGGAAGCCCCTGCCGCTGCCGCCTCGCCGACACGGCCGGCCGCCTCGCGGCAGGCCCGGCCGGAGATCGGGCTCGTGTCCACCGACGGTCCGGTCGAGCGCGACGTCGAGCAACTGGCGATGAGCACGCTGTCGTTCCAGGACTACGTGCGCGAGCGCATGCTCAAGCGCCGCCGCACCGAGCTCGACGCCCAGGGTGCCGGGGCGGCCGAGGCGTCGGGCGCAGCCGGGGCTTCGGCGGCTTCGGAGGCGCCCGCGACGGTGCCGGCGCAGCCCGCGCCGCCGCGCCGCACGATCATGCCGACCGCGGTATCCGATTCCGAGGCGCAAATGCTGCGCGCACTGCAGGACCGGATCCTGGCTGAACAGCCGCCAGGCTCGCCACCGCAACCGCAGGCGAACCCGCGCCCCGCCGTGCCCGGAAATGCGTCGATCGAGCTGCAGCAGGAACAGCAGGCGATGCTGCGCGAGCTGCGCTCGGTACGCGGGCTGATCGAACAGCGCTTCGGCGAACTCGCCTTCATCGAGAAGCTGCAGCGCCAGCCGCGCCAGGCGCTGCTCAGTCACCGCCTGCTCGAGTGCGGCTTCTCGCCGGCCCTGGTGCGCAAGCTCGTCGAGAGCCTGCCCGAGGGCGGCGACGAGACCGAATGGGCCGGCGGCATCCTGCAGCGCAACCTCCTCACCGGCGAGCAGGAGAGCGCGCTCGAGGACCAGGGCGGCGTCTACGCCCTCATCGGCCCCACCGGTGTCGGCAAGACCACGAGCACGGCCAAGCTCGCCGCGGCCTTCGCGGCGCGGCATGGGGCCGGCAACCTGGGCCTCATCACCTTGGACGCCTACCGCATCGGCGCGCACGAGCAGCTGCGCGCCTACGGCCGCATCCTGGGCGTGCCGGTGCACACCGCGCACGACCGCGCCTCGCTCGACGACCTGCTGGAGCTGCTGTCGGGCAAGAAGATGGTGCTCATCGACACCGCCGGCATGGCGCAGCGCGACACGCGCACCAAGGAACTGCTGGACATGCTCTCGCACCGCGCGGTGAACCGGCTGCTCGTCGTCAACGCGGCGAGCCAGGGCGAGACGATCGAGGACGTGCTCGGCGCCTACCGCGCCGGCACCTGCCGCGGCGTCGTCCTCTCGAAGATCGACGAGGCGATGAAGCTCGCGCCCGCGCTCGATGCGCTCATCCGCCACAAGGTCAAGGTGCTCGCGGTCGCCAACGGCCAGCGCGTTCCCGAGGACTGGCATCGCCTCTCGGCGCAGGCGCTGGTGCAGCGCGCGCTGCGCAGCGGAGGCTCGGCGGCGTGGAAGCTCGACAACGTCGACGTCAAGCTCGTCTTCAGCGGCCAGCCGCCGCACGGCCAGGCGCTGGCCGCCGCAGGCGCCTGAGGAGTGGGTGGCGACGATGCACGCGACGCTTCATCCCCCCGTCGGCCGCGCGCGCGCCTTCGACGATCCGCCCGACCAGGCCAGTGGCCTGCGCCGCCTCTTCGCGAGCGCGCGCCGGCGGCTGTTGCTGCCGGTGGTCGCCAATCCCTTCGTTCCCGCGGTGCAGGCGGTGCTGGAACTGCTTTCGGCGGCGCTCGCCGCGCAGGGCCGCCGCGTGCTCGTCGTCGACGCCGCCGCCACGGCGCCGCGGCCGCACGAAATGGCGGCGATCGATCTCGCCGCGGGCGTCGAGCCGCTGCATGCGCAGGTCGCCTACCTGGCCGCGCGCGGACTGCCGCTGGCCTACGTCGACGCGCGCGGCTCGGCTGCGGCCTTCGTCGACGCCGTCTTCGATGCCGCACCGGACTGCGACCTCGTGCTGCTGCACGCCGACCCGACCGACCTCGCGCGCCTGCTCGGCCGGCGCGCGGCGCGCCCGCTGCTGCTCGGCGCCGAAGACCCGGAGGCGGTCAAGCAGGCCTACGCCGGCTGCAAGCTGCTGGCGCAGCGCTGCGCGCTGATGTGCTTCGACCTGCTGCTCGCTGCCAGCCCCTCGTCGCGCCGCGCCGCCCTCGTCGTCGAACGGCTGGCGAGCTGCGCCGACACCTTTCTCGGCGCCGTGCTGCACACGTGCGTGACGGTCGATGCGCTGTGCGACCCCCTGGCTGCGCAGGACGAAGGCCTTGCGCGCCTGCTGCAAGGCCAGCTCGAGGCGGGGGAGGACGGCCGGCCCGCCGCCGCCGCGGCAGGGTCCTGGACTGCGGCACGGCCGCCGGTCCGCGGCGCGACGAGGCGCGAGGTCGCGCTCGCCGCCATCTGAACCGTTTCATCCACAGGCTTGCCACCATGTACACCGCCAAGGGACAACTCGACGCCAGCTCGCTGCTGCGGCAGTACAGCCCGCTCGTGCGCCGGCTGGCGCACCAGATGATCGCCAAGCTCCCGGCCAACGTCGAGCTCGACGACCTGATCCAGGTCGGCATGATCGGCCTGTCGGACGCGCTCACGCGCTTCGACGCCGCGCAGGGCGTGCAGTTCGAGACCTTCGCCACCCAGCGCATCCGCGGCGCCATGCTCGACGAGCTGCGCGGCAGCGACTGGATGAGCCGCGGCGACCGCCGCCACCAGCGCTCGATCGAGAACGCCGTGCACCGCCTCGAGCAGCGCCTGGGACGTGCGCCCAGCGAGAGCGAGATCGCCGCGGAGATGGGGCTTGCGCTCAAGGACTACCAGGAGCTCCTGGGCAAGGTGCGCGGCACGCAGCTCATCTACCTCGAGGACATGGGCAGCGACGGCGGCGACGACGACTTCCTCGATCGCCATGTCGCCGACGAGGAGGCCGATCCGCTGGGGCGCGTCGAGGACCAGCGCATGCGGCGCGCCCTCGTCGACGCGATCAAGAACCTGCCCGAGCGCGAGCAACTGGTGATGAGCATGTACTACGAGCAGGACATGAACCTGAAGGAGATCGCGGCGGTGCTCGGCGTCACCGAGAGCCGCGTCTGCCAGTTGCACAGCCAGTCGATCGCCCGGCTGCGCGCGCGCTTGCGCGAGTGGTGAGGGGGCCCGCCCGGCGGCGGGCGCTTCGGCAACAGGCGCCGGTACGGCGCCAGCGTGGCCGCCGGTGGTAGGTTCGGGGGTATCGATCCCCGAACGAGGTGTGCCCATGAACCGAACAGCGCGCGTCAAGGTTCCGGCCGACGGCGTGGACCGGCGCGGAAGGCCCGTGGACGGCCCGGGCCTCCTGCGCCGCTACCGGCAGGTGCGTGCCTTCACCACCGCGCTCTGCGACGGCCTGGAGCGCGAGGACATGGTGGTGCAGTCGATGTCCGACGTGAGCCCCACCAAGTGGCACCTGGCGCATACGAGCTGGTTCTTCGAGACCTTCGTGCTCGCGCCCCACCTGCCCGGCTACACGGCCTTCGATGCGGCCTACGCCTTCCTCTTCAACTCCTACTACGTGCAGGCCGGCGAGCGCCATTGCCGCGCGCAGCGCGGCTTGCTCTCGCGTCCCACCGTTGCCGAGGTGCTGCGCTATCGCGAGCATGTCGATGCGCGCATGGACCGCTTGCTGCGGTCCGCGGCGGCGCTGGCGCCGGCGGTGCACGGACTGGTCGAACTGGGCCTGCAGCACGAGCAGCAGCACCAGGAGTTGCTGCTGACGGACATCAAGCACGTCTTTTCGGTGAACCCGTTGCGGCCGGCCTATCGCGCCCGGGCGGGCAGCGGCGTCCGCCGGTCGCCGGCCGCGCACACGGACTTGCGCTGGATCGCCTTTGCCGAGGGCCTGCACGAGGTGGGGCACGAGGTGGGGCACGAGGTGGGGCACGAGGGAGCGGCGTTCGCCTTCGACAACGAGGGGCCGCGGCACCGCGAGTTTCTGGACGCCTTCGAGCTCGGTTCGCGCCTCGTCAGCAATGCCGAGTACCGCGAATTCATCGAGGATGGCGGCTACCGGCGCGCCGAACTGTGGCTGTCGCTGGGCTGGGCCGCCGTGCAGGCGAACGAGTGGAGCAAGCCGTTCTACTGGGAACGCCGGGACGGCGAGGACATGTGCTTCACGCTGGCCGGTCTGCAGGCGATCGAGCCCGAGGCGCCGGTGACCCATCTGAGCTATTTCGAAGCCGATGCCTACGCGCGCTGGGCCGGTGCGCGCCTGCCCTCGGAGGCCGAATGGGAAGTCGCGGCGCGGCAACTCCCGATGCAGGGCAACTTCGTCGAGAGCGGGGCGCTGCATCCAATGGCCGCGCCGGGGGCAGAGGGCTTGCAGCAGATGTTCGGCGACGTCTGGGAGTGGACGCGCAGCCCCTATGTCGCCTATCCCGGCTTCCGGCCCGCCCGCGGCGCCGTGGGCGAGTACAACGGCAAGTTCATGTGCAATCAGTTCGTGCTGCGCGGCGGCTCCTGCGTGACGCCGCAGTCGCACATCCGGCCGACCTACCGCAACTTCTTCCCGCCCGAAGCGACGTGGCAGTTCACCGGCCTGCGCCTGGCGCGAGACGTCCGTTGAGCGCGGCCTGGGTGCTCCTCGCGCGAGGGCCTGCCCCGCCTGCAGCAGTGAACCGGGGAAGGCGCCGCCCACCGCGGCACGGCTTGTCCGGACGCGCGGCGAGCCTTGCGTTTTCAGTGAAACTCGCGTCATGCACACCGTCGAGATCGTTCTCGTGGTGGTCCTGCTCGGGGCCCTCACGGGCATCGTCGCGCGCTACCTGCGCGCCGTTCCGCTGCCGCTGATCCAGATCGCGCTCGGCGCGCTGCTGTCCTGGCCGCAGGACGGGCTGCACATCGCCTTCGACCCGGAACTCTTCCTGGCGCTGTTCATCCCGCCGCTGCTGTTCGCCGACGGCTGGCGCATCCCCAAGCGCGAGTTCTTCGCGCTGCAGGCGCCGATCCTGCGGCTGGCGCTGGGGCTGGTGTTGTTCACGGTGCTGGGGCTGGGAACGCTGATCCACTGGCTCCTGCCCGAGGTGCCGCTGGCGGTGGCCTTCGCGCTCGCTGCCGTGGTCTCGCCCACCGACGCGGTGGCGGTGTCGGCGATCACGCGCAACCTGGGAATGCCCGCGCGCACCATGCACCTGCTGCAGGGCGAGTCGCTGCTCAACGACGCCTCCGGCCTGGTGGCGCTGAAGTTCGCCGTCGCCGCGATGCTCACCGGCGTCTTCTCGTGGACCGCGGCGGTGCGCGAGTTCCTCTGGGTGGCGCTCGGCGGCCTCGGCGTGGGGGCGCTGCTCGGCTGGGGCTTCGCCACCGCGCGCGAGACCGTGACGCGCCGCGTCGGCGACGTCGCCGCCACGCAGATGGTGCTGCTGCTGGTGCTATTGCCCTTCGCGGCCTACCTCTTGTCGGAGTACCTCGGCGTCTCGGGAATCCTGGCGGCGGTTGCCGCGGGCTTCACGACCAACTACGCCGACCTGCGGCGCAGCGCCTTCATCGCCGAGCGCATGCAGTCCGAAGGCGTCTGGGCGATGATGGAATCGGCCTTCAACGGCGCCGTGTTCCTGCTGCTGGGGCTGCAGTTGCCGGCCATCGTCGGCGGGACGCTGGAGGCCGCCGGGGAGGGCTGGTGGCAGCCGCTGGGCCAGGCACTGGCGATCAGCGTGGGGCTGCTCGGCCTGCGCTGGATCTGGCTCTCGCTGGGCGTGCGCGGCAGCCTGTGGCGCGCGCACGAGCGCGGCCGCATGGCCGAGCGGCCCTCGCGGCTGCTGACGCTGGCGACGACGCTGGCGGGGATCCGCGGCGCCGTCACGCTCGCCGGCGCGCTCTCGGTGCCGCTGCTGTTGAGCGACGGCACGCCGTTCCCGGCGCGCCAGCAGCTCATCTTCCTCGCCACCGGCACGATCCTGTGCACGCTCGTCATCGGCAGCATCGGCCTGCCGCTGGTGCTGCGCCGGCTGCCGCCGGCGGGAGAGCCGCTGCTGGCGCGCGAGGACCGCGAAGCGCGCCTCGCCGCCTGCCGTGCAGCGATCGACTTCCTGGCGCGGCCGCCGCAGGGCGCGCAGCCCGACAATGAGGTCCGGCGCGCGCAGCACCAGGAAGCCGTGGGGCGCCTGACGCAGGACTACCGCAAGCGCATCGACATGCTGGACGCATCCGAGGCCTCGCAGACGCCCGAGGCGCAGGCCGAATCGCCCGAGGCCGTGCACGAGCGACGCCAGCGCTACCTGGTGGAGATGGAGCTGCGCCTGGCGGCACTGCGCGCCGAGCGCGAGGCCTTGTACGCCGAGCGCCAGGCGCAGCGCATCAACGACGAGACGCTGCGCGCGCTGGTGGGCGAGCTCGACCTCTCCGAGGTCTCGCTGCGCAAGCGCATCGCCGCCGCGCGGCGCGCGCTCGGCTTGCCTGCGGGCGAGGGGGATTGAGCGCGCCGGCCGTGAAACGCGCAGCACCGCCGCGACGCTGGAGCGTCGAGCGCCTGCGGCCGCTGATGCGCGAGCTGCTGAGCGCGCACGTGCTCAACGGCGCCGCGGTGGCGCTGGGCATGCTGCTGATCACGGCGGCGATCGGCGCCCGCTGGGGGATGACCGCCGGGGCCAACGCGGCCGTCGGCGTCACCCTGGTGCTGCTGACCGACACCGCGCGCGCAAGGCGCGGCAAGTTCGCGCAGATGCTGGCGGCGCCGCTGCTGGGCCTGCCCTTGTTCCTCGCGGTGCAATGGCTGCGCCCGCACCCGCTCGAACTCGGCCTGCTGCTGCTGCCGGGAACCTTCCTCGCCTTCCTGGCGATGGCCTGGGGCAGCCGCGGCATTCCGGTGGCGATGGCGGGCATGTTCGCGATGCTGTTCGCGCTCGCGCCGCAGCCCGCGGCCGACCTTCACGAGGCGCTGCAGCGCACCGCCTGGTGCGCGCTTGGGGCCGCCCTCTACCTCGTCTGGGGAGTCGGCGTCAACGCCGCCCTCAACGGCCGCTACCGCGCGCAGATGACGGCGCAGCTGCTGTTCTCGCTCGCCGCCCTGCTGCGCACGCATGCGGCGCGCCTGCTCGATGACGCCCCCGACGCGGGGGCGGCCGCCACGGCGGGAACCGACCTGCTGCTGCGCCACGCCGCGCTCTCCGACGAGCTGCAGGCCACGCGCGACCTGGTGCTCGAATCGCCACGCACGCCGCGGCGGCAGCGCCTGGCAGGAATGCTGATCCTCGTGCTCGAGATGCGCGACCGCCTCATCGCCAGCGAGCTCGACCTCGAGCGCGTGCGCCGCGGCGAAGCGGGTACGCTGCCGCAACTCGCCGCGATCCTGTGCACGATGGCTGCCGACCTGGAGCGGATCGGCGACGCGCTGCTGCTCGGCCGCACGCCGCAGCCGGCGCACGACCATCGCGCCGCATTGGCGCAACTGCGCGTCGTGAGCTTTCGCGTCGCGGCGCAGGACGACGCCGTGCGCCAGCTCGCCGCGCTCGCGCGCGGCGAACTGGCGCCCGACCTCTCGGCGGTGCGCGCGGGCTGGCGCCTCTTCGTCAGCCCGGCCTATTGGAGCGTGCAGCCGCTGCTCACCTTGTGGCACTGGCGCCAGCCGGCGCTGCGCCACGCCATCCGCGCGGCGCTGGCGGTCGGCAGCGGCTACCTGCTGGCGCTGGCGCTGCCCTGGGTCGCGCGCGACTACTGGATCCTCATCACCATCGTCGTCGTGCTGCGCGGCAGCCTGGCGCAGACGCTGTCGCGGCGCAACGACCGCGTCCTCGGCACGCTCATCGGCAGCCTGCTCGCCACCGGCCTGCTGGTGCTGGAGCCGCCGCTGCCGCTGCTGCTCGTCGTGCTCGTGCTCAGCCAGGGCGTGGCGCACGCGTTCGCGGTGCGGCGCTACACGGTGACCTCGGTGGCGGGGTCGCTGATGGGGCTGGTGATGGTGCACCTGCTCTATGCAGCCACCAACCCCGCCTTCGCGCTGGTCGAGCGCGTCGCCGACACCTTGCTCGGTGCCGCCATCGCCTGGGCCTTCTCCTACGTGCTGCCGTCCTGGGAGCGGCAGCAGATGCGTGCGGTGGTCGAGCGCGTCTGCCGCGCGCTGGCGCAGCACGCGCGCCGCTCGCTCGACATGGCGACGCTGGCCGAGATCACCGCCCAGCCCGAGCTCGCCTGGCGCCTGGCGCGGCGCGAGGCCTACGATGCGCTCTCGGCGCTGGGCCACGCGTGGGAGCGTGCGCGCTTCGAGCCCGGTTCGGTGCAGCCGCCGCTGCAGGCGCTCGAGCGCCTGCAGGCGCACGGCTACCAACTGCTGGGCCAGCTCAGCGCGGTGCAGTCGCTGATGCTGCTGCGCACCGAGCGGTTGCCGGCGGCGACGGTCGGCGCGCCGATCGCGCAGGCCGCGCGCGGCATCGAGGCGGCGCTCGACCTGAAGCAGCCGCCGCCGCCCATCGACGGCACCGAGGCCGACGCCTCCGCGCTGCCCGGAATCCCCGAAGCGCTGCCGGACCCGCTCGAGCCCGATGCCAGCCCCTGGCTGCTGCGCCGCGTCCGGCTCGCGGTGGCGCTCGCCGCCGCGGTGCGCGCCGACGCCGATGCGCTTGTGCGGCCGCGCGCGGCCCAGTGCCCGGGCGCCAGGGTCGACCCGTGAGCGCGAAGCTTGCAGGAATCGTCGGCGCCGGCGTGCTCGGCCTGGTCGGCCTGGTCGGCCTGTTGCCCGTGGGGCGCGCGGCGCCCCCGGCGCCCGCCGCGGTCGAGGACACCATGGCCCAGCGCATGCAGGCCTGCGTCGTCTGCCACGGCCAGGAGGGGCGCGCCGCGCGCGACGGCTACTACCCGCGTATCGCGGGCAAGCCCGAGGGCTATCTCTTCAACCAGCTCGCGAACTTCCGCGAAGGGCGCCGCCACAACCGCGCGATGAACCACCTCATGCAGCGCATGTCGGACGACTACCTGCACGCCATCGCACGCTGGTTCGCCGAGCTCGACCTGCCGTATCCGCCGGCACAGGCGCATGGTTTGTCGGCCGCGCAGCAACGCGCGGCGCAGCGGCTCGTCTTCGAAGGCGCACCCGAGCGGCGGATCCCGGCCTGCGTCTCCTGCCACGGCGCTGCGATGGCGGGCCGCCTGCCGGCCATGCCCGGGCTGCTGGCGCTGCCGGCGGATTACCTCATCGGCCAGCTCGGCGCCTGGCGCACGGGGCAGCGCAAGGCGGCGGCGCCGGACTGCATGGCCGAGGTGGCACGGCGCTTGACAGCCGAAGAGGTGGGTGCCGTCGCGCGCTGGCTTTCGTCGCAGACGCTGCCGCTGGGGACGAAGCCGGCAGCGCGCGCGACGGAGCCGCTGCCGCTGCGCTGCGGGAGCGGGGAGCCGTGATGCGCAGGCCCGGCGTGGCGCGGACCTTCGCTGCGGCGCTCGCTCTGTCGCTGCTGGGGCTGGCGACGCTGGGCGCGGCGGTGGCATGGCTCAACCTGCGCGGTGAGGCGCCCATCGACCGCACGCTGCCCACGACGCCGGCTGCGGCCGAGCTCGTCGAGCGCGGCGCCTACCTGGCGCGCGCGGGCAACTGCATCGGCTGCCACACCGCCAGCGGCGGCGCGCCGCTGGCGGGCGGGCGCGGCATCGAGACGCCTTTCGGCGTCGTCGTCGCCCCCAACCTCACGCCCGACGCGAACACCGGCCTCGGCCAGTGGTCGGCGGACGAGTTCTGGCGCGCGCTGCACCACGGGCGCGCCAGGGACGGCCGGCTGCTCTATCCGGCGTTCCCCTACCCGAGCTTCAGCGTCGTCACGCGCGCGGATTCCGACGCCCTCTACGCCTACCTGCGCTCGGTTCCGGCGGTGGCGCAGGCGAACGCGCCGCATGCCTTGCGCTTTCCCTATGGCACGCAGGCAGCGCTGGCGCTGTGGCGGGCGCTGTACTTCAGGCCCGGCGAGTTCCGAAGCGACGCGCAGCAGGACGCGGCGTGGAACCGCGGCAAGTACCTGGTGCAAGGCCTCGGGCACTGCGCCGCCTGCCACTCGGGGCGCGACCGGCTGGGCGGCATAGTCGCGCCGGCGCGGTTCGCCGGCGGCCTGATGCCCGGCGGCGCCTGGTACGCGCCTTCGCTGGCGACGCCGGCCGAGGCCGGCGTCCAGGGCTGGCAGCCGCAGCAGGTGGTGAGACTGCTGCGCGACGGCGTCTCGGCGCAGGCCTCGGTCTCGGGACCGATGGCCGACGTCGTCTTCACGGGCACGCAGTACCTGAGCGACACCGACCTGGCGGCGATGGCGCGCTACCTGGCGTCGATCCCCCGGCGCGAGCCGGCCGCGCGTGCGGTCGAGGCTGCCGCCGCCGAGGTGCTTGCGCGCGGCGACGCGCTCTACGCGCAGCACTGCGCCTCCTGCCACGGAGATGCCGGGCAGGGCGTCGCCGGCATCTATCCGGCGCTGGCGGGAAACCGCGCGCTCACGCTGGCGATGCCGCACAACCTGGTGCAGGTCATCCGCCACGGCGGTTTCCCGCCGAGCACGGCGGGAAACCCCCGGCCGTTCGGCATGCCGCCGTTCGGCCAGTTGCTGGACGACGCCGAGATTGCCGCCCTCATCACCTTCATGCGCCAGTCCTGGGGACATCGCGCGGCGCCGGTCTCCGCCCTCGACGTGCTGCGGATCCGCTAGCCCCAGCGGCACCGGGGTGATTCCGGGCCCCGGCTCAGAGCAGCCAGGTGACGGCGGCGAAGCCGGTCAGCGTCATCACGACGGTATAGGGCAGCGCCATCATCATCATGCGCATGTAGGACAGCCGGATCAGCGGCGCCAGCGCCGAGGTGAGCAGGAACAGGAATGCCGCCTGCCCGTTGGGTGTGGCGATGCTCGGGATGTTGGTGCCGGTGTTGACCGCGACGGCCAGCAGCTCGAACTGGGCGCGGTCGATGATTCCGTTCTGGAGCGCGGCGTTGACCTCGGTGATGAAGACCGTCGCGATGAAGACGTTTTCGGTCACGAGCGAGAGCAGGCCGTTGACGGCGTAGAGCACCGGCGGCTGCAGTTCGGGCGGCAGTTGCAGCACGCGGGCGAAGATCGGCCCGAGCAGATGCTGATCGTGAATCACGGCGACGACGGTGAAGAACACGACCAGCAGCGCCGTGAAGGGCAGCGACTCCTGGAAGGCGTGTCCCAGGCGGCGTTCGTCGACGATGCCGAGCAGGGCCGTCGCGAGCACGATCACCGAGACGCCGATCAGGCCGACCGCGGTGAGGTGCAGCGCGAGCCCCGCGATGAGGAAGGCGAGCACCGCGGCCTGTGTCAGTAGCGCGGCCTTGTCGCGCGCGTTGTGCCGGCTTTCCTCCGCCTGGTCGAAGGCGACGAGAACGGCGCGCACCGATTCGGGCAGCTCGGCGCCGTAGCCGAACAGGCGCAGACGCTCGAGCAGGAAGCAGGTGACGAGGCCCGCGGCGACGACGGGGATCGAGACCGGCGCCATGCGCGCGAAGAAGGCGCCGAAGTCCCAGCCGGCGAGCGAGCCGATCAGCAGGTTCTGCGGCTCGCCGACCAAGGTCATGACGCCGCCGAGCGCGGTCGCGACCGCGCCGTGCATCACCAGGCTGCGCAGGAAGGCGCGGAACTGCTCGAGGTCCTCGAGTTGCACCAGATCCCACTCGAAGCGCGTCGCGCGCAGGATCGACTGCACTTGCTCGCCGTCCTCGGCCGCGGCGGCCGCGGCCGGATGCCCGGCCGGAAGATCCGGCTCGGAGGCCCCCTCCGCGTCGGCCTGCGCCAGGTGCCTGCCCGAGGCCACGCGGTGATAGACGCGGTAGAAGCCCATCGCGACCGTGATGATGATGGCGATTCCGGTGAGGGCGTCCAGGAAGGCCGACAGCGCCACCGTGAGCGTGGTGAAGGACATCATCAGCAGCTGCTTCGAGCGGATCGAGATCACCAGCTTGGTGACCATGTAGAGCAGCAGCTCCTTCAGGAACGAGATGCCGGCCACCATGAAGATCAGCAGCAGGATGACGTCGAAGCCGCGCACCACTTCCCGGTAGACCGCCAGCGGCGAGGTCATGCCGATGGCGACGGCCTCGATCGCCAGCAGACCGCCGGGCTGCAGCGGGTAGCAGCGCAGCGACATCACGAGCGTGAAGAGGAACTGGCACAACAGCAGCCAGCCCGCGAGGTAGGGGCTGGCCGCGTGGATGATCGGGTTCAGCAGCAGGAAGCCGATGATCGTGTTCTTGTACCAGGGCGGGGCGTTGCCGAGGAAGTTCTGCAAGAACGCGCGCCGCAGGCTCAGTTGCGTCATCCCACCCTCGACAAGTCAAGACCGATTCCGCGGTGAGCCGCCGACCACCGCCGCAAGCCGTGCTTGTAGCATCGCCGCGTTGCCGCGCCGCACCCGCTCCGCCATCGCGCCCACCGCAGCACCCCACCCACCATGAAGCTCGACCGTATTCTGGCTGTCGCGGACCAGGAGGACGCGCGCCAACCGGCCGTACGCGCCGCACTCGAACTCCTGTCCGCGGCACCCGGGCAACTGCAGGTCGCGGGCTTCGTCTACGAACACGCGGCGGCAGAGCCGGGCGTCTTGTCGGCCAGCGCCGCGGCGACGCTGCGGCGGGCGCTGCTGGCCGCCAAGCGGCGCTGGCTGAAGCAATGCGTCGGCGCGTTGCTGCCCGAAGGCACGCGCGCACGCATCGAGGCCGTCTGGACGGCGGACCTCGTGGACTGGGTGGTCGAGGCCGTGCGTCGCGAGGGCATCGACCTCGTCGTCAAGGCCGGCCGCCGCAGCGAAAGCCTGTTCCATACGCCCAGCGACTGGCAGCTGCTGCGCCGCTGCCCGGCGCCGGTCCTGATCACGGGCCCGAAGCCGCGCGCGAAGCTGTGCCGCATTCTCGCGACGGTCGACGCCGGCTCGGCGGACCCGATACAGCTCGGGCTGGACCGCAAGGTCCTGGGCGCGGCCGCGGGGCTTGCGGCGGCGCTGGGGGCGCGCGTGCATGCGGCCTACGTGGTGCCGGTGTCGACCATCGCGCGCGACCTGGACCTGATCGACGTCGCGGCCTTGCAGCGGCGCACGCGCGCGCGGCTCGGGGCGCCGCTGGCGGCGTTGGCCGCGGAGTACGGGATTCCCGCCGAGCGCGTGATCATCGAGGCCGGGCCGCCGGAGCGGCTGCTGCCCCGGATCGCCGCGCGCCTGAAGGCCGATCTGGTCGTCATGGGAACGGTGGGCCGCAGCGGTGCGCGCGGCAAGCTGCTCGGCAATACCGCGGAGCAGGTCCTGCAGCGCCTGCACACCAACCTGCTGGCCCTGCGGCCGGACTGAGGCGCGTCCGTCGCTGCGCTGCAGCGGCGTCGCCGACATGCGCGCCTACCGCCGCTGGCGACGGCGCAGGTTCGCGACGAGCTTGCGCCCCTCGTCGAACCAGAGCACGGCACTCGCCATCGCCACGCACAGCGCCCATTGCCCGGGGTGCAGCGGCACCGTGCCGAAAGCCGTGTTCAGGAAGCCGACGTGGACGACGGCCACCTGCAGCCCGACGGACAGGGCGATCGCGCCCCACAGCCACGCGTTGACGAACAGGTGGCGGAACGCGCTCACGCTGTCGGAGCGGGCGTTGAAGCAGTTGAACAGCTGCGCGAACACCAGCGTAGTGAACGCGGCGGTGCGCGCGTTGGCGAGATCCTGCGTGCCTTCGATCAGGCCGCCCGGCAGGTGCAGGTCCAGCGTCAGCAGCGTGACGGCGGCCATCACCGCGCCCACGCCGAGCACGCCGATCCACATGCGGGCGTCGATCACGCGTTCGTCGCGCCGCCGCGGCGCACGCGTCATCACGTCCTCGGTCTCGGGATCGACGCCCATCGCCAGCGCCGGCGCGGAGTCGGTGATCAGGTTGATCCACAGGATCTGTGTGGCCAGCAGCGGCAGCACCGGCGCGCCGCCGGCGTCGTTCCCGCTCAGGCCGATCGTGCCCGCCAGCACGACGCCGAAGAAGACCGTCAGCACCTCGCCCATGTTGGACGACAACAGGTAGCGCAGGAACTTGCGGATGTTGTCCAGGATGGCGCGGCCCTCGCGCACGGCATGCACGATGGTCGCGAAGTTGTCGTCGGCAAGGATCATGCGTGCCGCCTGCTTCGTGACTTCGGTGCCGGCGATCCCCATCGCCACGCCGATGTCGGCCGATTTCAGCGCCGGTGCGTCGTTGACGCCGTCGCCGGTCATCGCGACGACGTTGCCGTCGGCCTGCAGCGCGTCGACGATGCGGCGCTTGTGCGCCGGCGCCACGCGCGCGAACACCGAGCGCTCGCGCACCGCCTGCTCGAAGCCCGCGGCGTCCAGGCGGTCGAGATCGGCGCCGCTGAGCGCGGTGGCGCCGGGCTCGACGATGCCGAGGTCGGCGGCGATGCGCGCGGCGGTGCGCGGGTGGTCGCCGGTGATCATGATGACGCGGATGCCGGCGCGGTGCGCCTCGGCGATGGCCTCTGCCGCCTCCGCGCGGGGCGGATCGATGATGCCCACGGTGCCGGCGAAAACGAGCTCGCGCTCGAGGTCGGCCGCCCGCTCCGGGTCGACGCGTTCGTCCGTGCGCAGCGGCCGATAGGCCACGGCCAGCGTGCGCAGCGCGGCGTCGCTGAGCGCATCGACGTCGGCGAGGATGCGGCGGCGCCGCGCGGCGTCGAGCGGCAGCACGTCCATGCCGACGCGAACGTGCGTGCAGCGCCCGAGCAGCACGTCGGGTGCGCCCTTGCTCACGAGCACGCGCGCGCCGCCGTGTTCGTGGTCGAGCCCGATCGCCGACATCATCTTGCGCTCGGAGCTGAACGGGATCTCGCCTCTGCGCTCGAAGCGCCGCATGCGCCGCTCGTGCACGCCGAGCTTGCGTTCGGCGACCAGAAAGGCCGCTTCGGTGGGGTCGCCCTGGATCTGCCAGCCGCCGTCGGCGGTGCGCTGCAGCTGCGCGTTGCCCGCGAGGCTGCCCCCGCTGAGCACGACGATCGCCTCGGCGCGCTGGGCATCGTGCTGCATCGCCGTGCCGTCGAACTCGACGCGGCCTCGAGGCGCGTAGCCGACACCGTCGATGCGCGCCGAACCGGACGCCGTCATCAGCCGCTCGATCGTCATCTCCGATCGCGTCAGCGTTCCCGTCTTGTCGGAGCAGATGACCGAGGCCGAGCCCAGGGTCTCCACCGACGACAGGCTCCTGACGATCGCGTTGCGCCGCGCCATGCGCTGCACGCCAAGCGCGAGCACCACCGACAGGATCGCCGGCAGGCCTTCGGGCACCGCCGCCACGGCCAGCGAGACCCCCAGGAGCAGCAGGTCGATGACGTCGGCGCTGTTGCGCACTTCGAAGAGGAGGAAGACGGTGGCGACGACGACGAGCGCGATGACGACGACGGCGGTGCCGAGCATGCGCCCGATGCGCGACACCTCCTCCTGCAGCGGCGTCGGCGCTTCGGCGGTGGCGGCCAGCATGTCGGCGATTGCGCCCATCTCGGTGCCCATGCCGGTGGCCGTGACGAGCGCGCGGCCGCTGCCCTGGACCACGGCCGTGCCCTTGAACACCATGTTCAGCCGGTCGCCGAGCGCGGCCGGTCCGGGCAGGGTGGCCGCGTCCTTCAGCACCGCTTCGCTCTCGCCGGTGAGTGCGGCTTCCTGCACGCGCAGCGCGGCCGACTCGAGCAGGCGGGCATCGGCGCCCACGGCGTCACCCTCGGCGAGCAGCAGCACGTCGCCACGCACCAGCTGCGCGCTCGGGACGCGCTGCTGCCGGCCGTCGCGCAGCACCGCGGAAGTGACGGCGGTCATGCGCGCGAGCGCGGCGACGGCGTCGCGCGCCTTGGCCTCCTGCGCATAGCCGAGCAGGCCGTTGAGCGCGACGATGACGCCGATGACGACGGCGTCGACCGGCCAGCCGACGCGGCCCTCGATCAGCCAGGCGGCGAGCGCGACCGCGATCGCCGCCAGCAGCAGGTAGATCAGCGGGTCCTGGAACTGCGCCAGCAGGCGCCGCCAGCGCGGCGTCGGCGCCGCGGCGTGCAGTTCGTTGGGACCGGCGCGGGAGAGGCGCCGCGCCGCCTCGGCGCTGCTCAGGCCGTTCTCGAGGTCGGCGTCGAGCGCGCGCGCGAGGTCGGTGGCGTCGCGCGTCGACGGGTCACCGTCGGGCGCGGCGTCTGCCCGCGTTGCTTGCGACCGCGTCGGGACGGATTCGGCGGGCGTTTGCGGGTTCAAACCGATGCGGGATTCGATGCCGGGCGAACGCCGAGGATAGAGCACGGCAGCGGCCGGATGATGCGGCGCCTCCCGGAGAAGACCGACGCAACGCTGGCGCAGGACCGGGGGAAGACCAGGAGCGAACGGTCATGCAGCCGAGCGAGCGACGACGGGCGCACCGGTGCAAGACGCGGCGGATCACCGGCATCCTGCTGGCGGTCTGGTTCTCCGTGAGCTTCGCCATCGGCTACTTCGCCCGCAACCTGGACGTCGGCTCTTTCGGCTGGCCGTTCGGCTTCTGGGCCGCGGCCCAGGGTGCGCTCGTCGTCTACGTGCTCGTCATCCGGCTCTACGAGGGCTGCATGAAGCGCCTGGACCGGGGCTTTGGTGAGGCCGAGGACGAGTGAAGCGGCGCCGCCGCGGGCAATCCCGCTGGCGAGGGCTCAGGCCTGAAGGCTTCCCGACGCGCTCGGGCGGCGACCATGGCCGGCCGCGCCGTAGAGGCCGTTGCCGCCAGGCTCGGGCGGCAGCAGGACGTCGATGGCGCGATCCAGCGATGCGGTGGCGCGCGCCAGCGCCTCGCGCTGCGCCGAGACGCGCCCACCGGCGAGCGCCAGCCGCCGGCGCAGCACCGGCGGGACGCTGCCGGCACGCGCGGCGTGCGCGAACTGGGTCACGGCGCGCGCCAGCGTGCAGTGCAGTTCGCTCGCCTGCTGCTCGATGGCCGCGGCGTCGTTGCTGCACAAGGCCTGGCCGAGCGCGGCCAGGCTCTCCTCGAGCGCCGTCAGCGGCGGGTCCAGTTCGGCCACGCGCTGCAGGGCCTGCATCTCTTCGGCGGAGGTGAACATCACGAACGGCGTCCGTCTCGGGGTCAGCGGCTGCCGCGGCCGAGCAGTTCCTGCGCGTTGGCGATCAGCTTGTCGGCGATCACCTCCGCATCGATGCGGTAGCTGCCGTCCTTGATCGCCTGGCCGACGCGCTCCACCTTGGCGGCGTCGAAGCTGCCGTCGCTTCCGGCCGCCAGGGCCGCGGCTTTCGAGGAGATGGCGACCTTGGTGCTGCCGTCGGCCGCGGCGGGGCTGCCGGCGGCGGCCTGCGCGTTGGCGGGCGTCTTGCGCTCGGGGTTGGAGGGCTTGACGGGCAGGGTCTTCTCGGGGGAAACGATCTTCATGCGGGACTCCATGGGAGCACGTCGAGCGCAGGCTTTCCGTCCGACGTGGACGGGGTATCGGCTGCCGGCGGCGCGGACTTTAGGGTCCAGGCGATGGATTTTCGTCCATCCCCCCTGAACACGGGGTCACGCCGGTTGCGGCCAGGATTCACAGCTCGATCTCCGCGCGCTGCGGCGCGACCGCGCGGGCGGTGATGACGCGGCCGGATTCGACGCGCAGGCGCACGCGCTGGCCTTCCAGCCCCGGGCCCAGTGCCAGCGCCTCGCCCGCGACGGTGAAGCCGGAGCCGCGCGCCATCACCTGCACCGTCTCGCCGGCGGCGAACCACTGTCGCTGGCGCAGATCGCGGGCGTAGATCGCCTGCCCCGGCCGCAGCGGGCGCGCCAGCGTCCGTCCCACCAGCTCGGCGGCGTGAAGCCAGGGTGTCTGCGCGTTGCCGGCCCAGTCGACTTCGGCCAGTTGCAGGTCCGCAGGCGTGAGCACCGTCCCGGCGGGCAGGCCGGCAGCGCTGACCAGGCCGGGCGCGAAGACGCGTACGGTCAGCGGCAGCCAGACCTGCCAATGGGTCGGGCCCTGGACGCAGCGCAGCCCGACGCGCGTGCGGCCCCAGAGCCGCCCCGGCGGCAGGCGCGGCTCCACGCGTTCGCAGGGTGCCAGCCGCAGCCGAGGGTCGAGCCGGCCGACCTCGACGACCACGCGCGGCGTCTGCGCTGCGCCCGCCGCGCGCGGAGCCTGCGTTCGCACCAGCGCCTGCACACGCTCGACGAGCTGCGCGTCCAGCACCGCGTCCGCCGCGGCCTGCGCGTGCGCCAGCACCGGTACGAGTGCGGCGACGGCTGCAAGGACCGCGAGCTCGAGCGCGGATCGCAGAGGCTTCATCACGACCCTGCACTCTAGGGACGTGGTCGCCTCGCGGGGCGCGGAAATGCAGCCGGTTCGCCGCCTTGTTCGTGCGCTCGGACGCTGTGCATCGCTTCCAGAATGCCGCTCATGTCGCATCGGGTCCACCGTGCGGGAGGCCACCACGATGATCAATCGCCTGACCGGCGTGCTCGACTTCCAGGCGCAGGCGCTGACGCTGCGCTCCGAGCGCCAGCGCCTCATTGCCAGCAACATCGCCAATGCCGACACCCCGGGCTACGTCGCGCGCGACTTCGATTTCGCACAGGCGCTGCGCCAGGCCACCGGCGGCACGCAAGGCCGCTTCCGCCTCGCCGAGAACGCCGGGCAGGGCCTGCCCGCCGATGCCGGCAGAGCGGCGCGGCCGCCGCGACTGAACTACGCCACGACTGCGCAGGACAACCTCGACGGCAACACCGTCGACATGAACCGCGAGCGCGCCTCGTCGCTCGACAACGCGCTCCGCTACGAGAGCACGCTGCGCTTCATCAGCTCCAGCGTGAAGAACACGCTGGACGCCATCAAGCCCTACAACCAGTAAGCCGGCCCAGTGCCGCGGGAGCGCCCATGAGCATGTTCCGCATCTTCGACGTCGCCGGCAGCGCGGTGAGCGCGCAGAGCCAGCGCCTGAACGTCGTCGCCTCCAACCTCGCCAATGCCGACACCGTGGCGGGCCCGGACGGCGAAGCCTACAAGGCGCGCCAGGTTGTGTTCCGGACCGTGCTCATGGGTGCGCGCGAGCAGCCCGAGGGCGCGGCCGGCGTCGAGGTCAGCACCATCCGCGAGAGCGACGCGCCCGGGCGCCGCGTGCACGACCCCGAGAACCCGAGCGCCGACGCCGACGGCTACGTCACCTACAGCAACGTCAACCCGATCGAGGAGATGGTGAACATGATCTCGGCTTCGCGTTCGTACCAGAACGGCATCGAGGTCATGAACACCGCGCGCAGCCTGCTGCAGAAGACGCTGCAGATGGGCCAGCAGGCCTGATCGGGGCAGCGCAGCATGAGCACCGCGATCGACACCACCAGCGCCGACACGTTCGCCGCGCTGGGACTCGGCGGCGGCACGAGCACGAGCAAGGCCGACGACCCGGGCAGCGCCGAGCGCTTCCTGACGATGCTGGTGACGCAGCTGCAGAACCAGGATCCGCTGAACCCGATGGACAACGCGCAGATCACGAGCCAGATCGCGCAGATCAACACCGTCACCGGTCTGGAGAAGGTCAACGAATCGATCCAGTCGCTCTCGGGCCAGTTCCTGCAGATGCAGATGCTGCAGGGCGCGGCGCTGGTCGGGCGCGAGGTCTCGCTGGACGGCGACCTCATCGGCTTCACCGACGGCGTGGGCCGCGGCGCGATCGAGCTGCAGGGCGCGGCGGACACGGTGACGGTGGAGATCCTGAACCTCGCCGGCGAGGTCGTCGACACGCTGGACCTCGGCGGCGCCGAGAGCGGCCGCCTCGCCTTCGAGTGGGATCCGGGCTTGCGGCCCACCGACGTCGCCTACGGCTTTCGCGTCGCCGCCACGCAGGGCGGCAGCGCGGTGGCCGGGCGCACCTTCACCGTCGACCGCGTGCAGTCCGTCAACATCTCCGGCAACACGCTGAACCTGAACCTGAGCCACCTGGGCGAGGTGCCGTTCAGCCAGATCGCCGCCTTCAACTGAACCCGATCCATCCACCCATGGCCGCGAGCGCGGCAGCGAGGACGAACCCATGAGCTTCCAGCAAGGCCTCTCCGGCCTCAACGCCACGAGCAAGAGCCTCGAGGTGATCGGAAACAACATCGCCAACTCGGGCACCTACGGCGCCAAGGCCTCGCGCGCCGAGTTCGCCGACGTCTACGCCGCCTCGCTCAACGGCTCGATGGCCACGAGCCCGGGAATCGGCACCTATCTCTCGAGCATCGCGCAGCAGTTCTCGCAGGGCAGCATCACCGCCACCGACAACCCGTTGGACCTGGCGATCAACGGCCGCGGCTTCTTCCAGGTCAGCGACGGCGCGAGCCCGACCAAGTACACGCGCAACGGCCAGTTCAAGCTCGACCGCGACGGCTACATCACCACGAACTCCGGCCTCAAGCTGCTGGGCTACGAGGCGGACCTGGGGACCGGGCAGATCAGGCCGGGCCTGGCGGTGCCGATCAAGCTGCCCACCGGCGGCATCGCGCCGCAGGCGACCTCGAAGATCGACATGCAGCTCAACCTGGACGCGACGAAGGCGGTCATTCCGGCGATCGGCACCATCGACTTCGTCGACGCCGGCACCTACAACAACGCCACCTCGGTGACCGCCTACGACGACAAGGGCGCGCCGGTGGCGCTGACCTACTACTTCCGGCACACGAGCGGACCCTCCGAGACCTCGCCGAGCGACCCCGACATCTGGGAGGTCTACGTCACCGCCAACGGCCGCACCGTGTTCCCGGCGATGGCGGCCGACAACTCGGCGCCGCAGCCCATGGTGACGCTGGAGTTCGATCCCAGCGGCGGCAAGCTGGCCGCCTTCACGCCGAACGCGGCCATCACCGATTCCGACTTCGACGCGGCCACCGGGGCGAACCGCCTGGGATTCGCCATCCAGGTCACCGCGCCGGACGGCAACGGCATCGTGCCGCAGCCGATCGCGATCGCATCGCTGGCCTTCGACGTGACGCAGTTCGCCTCGCCATTCGGCGTCACCGACATGAAGCAGAACGGCTTCGCCGCAGGCCAGCTGGTGTCCATCGGCATCGAGGACAACGGCATCGTGACCGCGCGCTACTCCAACGGGCAGACGAAGAGCGCGGGTCAGATCGAGATCGCCAACTTCCGCAACCTGCAGGGCCTGCAGCCGCTGGGCGACAACCTCTGGGCCTACACCCATGCCTCGGGCGACCCGATCACCGGCGTTCCCGGCGAAGGCAACCTGGGCGTGCTGCAGGCCGCGGCGCTGGAGGAATCGAACATCGACCTCACGGGCGAGCTGGTGAACATGATCACCGCGCAGCGCGCCTACCAGGCCAACGCGCAAACCATCAAGACGCAGGACCAGGTGCTGCAGACCCTGGTCAACCTGCGCTGATGGCGGCGGCGGCGCGGAGCTGAGGCATGGACCGTCTCATCTACCTCTCGATGGCCGGCGCCAAGGCCACGCTGCAGCGCCAGGAGGTGCTCTCGAACAACCTGGCGAACGTGTCGACCAACGGCTTTCGCGCCGAGATGGCGGCGTTTCGCGCCGTGCCCGTGCGCGGCGAAGGGGCGAGCACGCGTGCCTATGCGCTCGAGTCGACCATCGGCCACGACGCGCGCAGCGGTCCGGTGCAGACCACCGGGCGCGAGCTCGACGTGGCGCTGCAGGGTCAGGCCTGGCTGGCGGTGCAGGGAGCCGACGGCACCGAGGCCTACACGCGCGCGGGCGCGCTCGGGCGCGACGCCGAAGGCCAGCTCGTCACCGCGAGCGGGCGCCTGGTGCTGGGGGACGGCGGGCCGATCGTCGTCCCCGCCGCAGCGCGCGTCGAGATCGCCGGCGACGGCACCGTGAACGCGACCGTCGACAACGGGCGCCCGCAGTCGGTCGGGCGGCTCAAGCTCGTCACCCCCGAAGCGCCGCTGCAGCGCGGCGAGGACGGTCTCTTTCGCAGCGCCGACGGCAATGAGCTCGACGCCGATCCGGCGGCGCGGCTGCTGTCGGGCGCGCTCGAAGGCTCCAACGTGAATGCGGTGGAGATGATGGTGGCGATGATCGCCGCGGCGCGCCAGTTCGAGCAGCAGATGAAGAGCCTGCAGACCGCCGAGCAGCGCGAGCAGTCGGCCGCGCGCCTGCTCTCGCCGACGGCCTTGTAGCGCCCGGCGGCGGCGCCCAGGCGCGAAGGGGCACCCGCGGGTGCCCCTTCGCTCGTTCAGCGCCGGGAACGCCGCTCTTTTCGGGCGCTTCGCTGCCTTCGGTCGCGGTGAAGATGGCGCAAACGACCGGGAGCTCCGCGCCATGATCCGTTCGCTGTGGATCGCCAAGACCGGGATGGAAGGCCAGCAGACCAAGCTGGACGCCATCTCGAACAACCTCGCCAACGTCGGCACCAACGGCTACAAGCGCGGCGGCGTCGTGTTCGAGGACCTGATGTACCAGAACCTGCGCCAGACCGGGGCCACTGACTCCGGGGAGTCGACGCTGCCCACGGGCCTGCAGGTGGGCCTGGGTTCGCGCGTCGCGGCCTCGACGCGCAACTTCGCGCAGGGCGCGCTGCAGCAGAGCAGCAGCGATCTGGACCTGGCGATCAAGGGCCAGGGCTTCTTCCAGGTGCAGCTCACCGACGGCAGCACCGCCTACACGCGCGACGGCGGCTTCCAGCTCGACGCCAACGGCCAGCTCGTCACCGCCGCCGGGCACGCGGTGCAGCCGGGCATCACCATTCCCGCGGACGCGGAAAAGGTGACGGTGGCGCAGGACGGCACGGTCAGCGCCAGGGTGCCGGGGCAGGCGCAGCCGCAGGTGGTGGGCCAGCTCCAGCTCGCGGGCTTCGTCAACCCCGCCGGCCTGGAGCCGCGCGGCGGCAACCTCTACACCGAAAGCGCGAGCTCGGGCCCGCCGCAGGCCGGCGCCCCCGGCAGCAACGGCCTGGGAAGCCTGCAGCAAGGCATGGTCGAGGGCAGCAACGTCAACGTCGTCGAGGAACTGGTGGCGATGATCGCCACGCAGCGCGCCTACGAGCTCAACTCGAAGGCGATCGCGACCTCGGACCAGATGCTGCAGCGCCTGAGCCAGCTCTGAGGTCGGGAATGATCGCGACGCGAATCCTGCGGCACCTGCCGCGCCTGCGCCCGGGCCTGTCGGCAAGTCGGCTGCGGATCCTGCTGCTGCTGCCGGCGCTGCCGGCGCTCGCGGGCTGCCTGGCGACGGTCTCGGACTTCCTCTACCCGCGCGTGGAGATGGGCGATACCAAGCCGCTGGCGCCGCCGCAGCCTGCCGTGGCGGCGATCGCGCCGCCGCCGGCCAGCGGATCGATCTACAGCGCGCAGACCTACCGTCCGCTGTTCGAGGACCAGCGTGCGCGCCTGGTGGGCGACACGCTCACGGTGCAGATCGTCGAGCGCGTCAACGCCACCGCCAGTTCCACCAGCAGCGTCGACAAGGGTGGCGGCATCGAGGCCGGCATCAGCGCCTTCCCCGGCGTCAGGCGCATCTCGCGCGCGGCCCTCTCGGGCAGCAGCTCCAACACCTTCGGGGGCAAGGGTGCCACGCAGAGCAGCAACAACTTCAGCGGCACCATCACCGTCGTCGTGCGTGAGGTGCTTCCCAACGGCCACCTGGTGGTGGCCGGCGAGAAGCAGATCGGCGTCAACAACAACGTCGACATGCTGCGCTTCTCGGGGCAGCTCGACCCGCGCTCGATCCAGAGCGGGAACACCGTGCCCAGCACGCAGATCGCCAACGTCCGCGTCGAGCAGCGCGGCCGCGGCGCGCAGGCCGATGCCCAGGTGATGGGCTGGCTGGGCCGCGTCTTCCTGAGCCTGCTGCCGATATGAGCCGCGAGCGCGACTCAGCGAGCGGCGCCGACGCCTGGTTGCGCGTGCTCGTCGCCATCGCCTTCGGCCTGGCCAGCGCGGCGCTGTGGTGGCCGGCCGAGGCGCGGGCCGCGATCGGCGCGCGCGTGAAGGAGATCGCCAGCGTGCAGGGCGTGCGCAGCAATCCGCTGCAGGGCGTGGGGCTGGTGATCGGCCTCGACGGCACCGGCGACCAGACGACGCAGACGCCGTTCACGGTGCAGAGCCTGACCGCGATGCTGCAGCAGATGGGCATCACGCTGCCCGCGGGCGTGCAGGTGCAGAGCAAGAACATCGCCGCGGTGATGGTCACGGCGCAGCTGCCGCCGTTCGCGCAGCCGGGGCAGGCGATCGACGTCACGGTGGCGTCGATCGGCAACGCCAAGAGCCTGCGCGGCGGCACCCTCGTGGCCACGCCGCTCAAGGGCGCCGACGGGCAGGTCTACGCGCTGGCGCAGGGCAGCCTCATCGTCGGCGGCGCCGGCGCCGCGGCCGGCGGCTCCAAGGTGCAGATCAACCACCTCTCGGCGGGCCGCATTCCCGAAGGCGCGACCGTCGAGCGCTCGGTGCCGACGCCGCTGCACCACGGCGAGACGCTGGACCTCGGCTTGAGCAGCGACGACTTCGCCACCGCGCACGCGGTGGCACGCTCGATCAACGAGGCCAAGGGCGACGGCACGGCGGCGGCCATCAACGGCCGCCTGGTGCGCGTGCGCGTACCCGCGCTGCCGCACGCGCGCGTGGCCTTCCTTGCCGAGATCGAGAACCTGCCCGTCGAGCTGCAGCGCCGCGCCGCGCGCGTCGTGCTGAACGCGCGCACCGGCTCGATCGTGCTCAACGAGGCGGTGACGCTCGGCGCCTGCGCCGTCGCCCACGGCAACCTGGCGGTGACGATCAGCTCGACGCCGCTGGTGAGCCAACCCGGGCCCTTCGCCGGCGGCCGGACGGCGGTGACGGAGAAGGCCGATATCGCCATCACGCAGCAGGGCGGCTCGCTCGTGCAGATGCCCGAGGGCGCCAGGCTTGCCGACGTCGTGAAGGCCCTGAACGCGCTCGGCGCGACGCCGCAGGACCTGCTGGCGATCCTTCAGGCGATCAAGGCCGCGGGCGCGCTCAACGCCGAGATCGAAGTGATCTGAAGATGGCGACGGCACCGATTCCGGCGCGCGCGCAAGGCCTGGGGATCGACGCGCGCGCGCTCGACGCGCTGCGCGGCGCGGCCGCGCGCGATCCCAAGGCGGCGGTGCGCGAGGCGGCGCGCCAGTTCGAAGCGCTCTTCATGCAGGAGCTGATGAAGAGCATGCGCGCCACCACGCCGGCCAACGGCATGCTCGACAACGAGGGCAGCCGCCTCGGCACCGAGATGCTCGACACGCAGCTTGCCGCAGGGCTCTCGGGGATGCCGGGCGGACTCTCCGAGGCGATCGCGCGCCAGCTCGAACGGCAGATGGGCTTGTCGCCGGGGCCGATCCCGGCGACCGGGACGCGCGCCAGCGCGAACGCGACGGCGCAACCGATCGATCGCCTGGACAAGCCGGTGAGGATTCCCGAGAAGGGTGCCGCGGGCTTCGTTCGCCAGCATACCGACGCCGCCGCGCGCGCCGAGGCGGCCACGGGGATCCCGGCGGCCTTCATGATCGCGCAGGCCGCGCACGAGACGGGCTGGGGCCGAAAGGAGATCCGCCACGCCGACGGCACGAGCGCCAACAACCTCTTCGGCATCAAGGCCGGCGCGAACTGGAAGGGGCCGGTGGCCGAGGTGACGACGACCGAGTACATCGGCGGCGTGGCGCGCAAGGTGACGGCGAGGTTCCGCGCCTACAGCAGCCACGAGGAATCGTTCGCCGACTACGCGCGCCTGATGAAGCAGAGCCCGCGCTATGCCGGCGTCGTCGCTTCGGGCGGCGATGCGCGTGCGTTCGCGCAGGGGCTGCAGAAGGCCGGCTATGCGACCGATCCCGCCTATGGCGACAAGCTCACGCGCGTCATCGACACCACGCTGCGCCTGCAGCGGGCGCTGGCCTGAAGGACCGGAGGCCTAGGGCATGGGCACGGCACTGATCTCGATCGGCGTGCGCGCGATGGCGGCGAGCTACGCGTCGATCCAGACGACAGCCCACAACATCGCCAACGCCGGCGTCGAAGGCTACTCGCGTCAGGAAACGCTGCTGGCCACTTCGCAGGGGCAGTTCACCGGCGCGGGCTTCTTCGGCCGCGGCGTCGACGTCGCCGGCGTCGTGCGCACGCGGGACGCCTTCCTCACGCGCGAGGCCGCCACCGCCAAGGCGCTGGCGGCCAAGGATGCGGTGCGCGCAACCTACCTCGACCAGCTGCAGTCGGTCTTTCGCACGGGTGAGCAGGGCATCGGCTACGCGATCTCGCGGTTCTTCGCCGCGACCTCGGACCTCGCCAGCCAGCCCGCGGATGCCGCCACGCGCCAGGTGGTGCTGGCGCGTGCTCAGGACCTGGCGCTGCTCTTCCAGGGTGCGGGCACGCAGCTGGCGCAGCTGCAGGCCGGCGTGACGCAGGAGCTTCAGGTCTCGGTGCAGACGGTCAACGGCATTGCCGCCAGCATCGCGCGCGTCAACAACGACATCGCCGCGGCCCGCGGCCTGGGGCAGGAGCCCAACGACCTGCTCGACCAGCGCGACCGCCTGATCTCCCAGCTCTCCGAGCATGTGCAGGTGAGCACCCTGCCGGCCGAAGACGGCACCGTGGGCGTCTTCATGGCGGGCGGCGAGCGCCTCGTATTGGGCACGGTGGCGGAGAAGCTGACGCTGGTGCCCGACGCCTTCGACTCCTCGCGCTCGGCGATCGCCCTCTCCGAGGGCGCGACGACGCGGCGCCTGGCCACCGACGCGCTCGGCGGCGGCCGCATCGCGGGGCTGCTGCAGTTCCAGAACACGGACATCGTCGCGGCGCAGCTCCAGCTCGGGCAACTGGCCTACGGCATCACCGACGCCGTCAACAAGCAGCAGATGCTCGGCATGAACCTGCTGCCGCCTGCCGGGACGGTGGCTTCGTCCGCGCTCTTCGGCATCGAGGAGAGCGCCAAGGGCAAGGTGTACGCCGCCAGCACCAACCAGTCGACGTCGGCCGACTACCAGCTCGAGATGCGCGTCGTCGATGCCAGCCAGCTCCAGGCCAGCGAGTACGAACTGCGCGCCGACCCGTCCATTCCGGGCAACTGGATCGTGCGGCGCGTGCCCGCCGACGGCAGCGCCCCCGTCGCCATCGTCCCGGGCGTGACGCTCGCGATCGACGGCCTGGAGATCGACTTCGACATCCTGGGCACGGTCGCGGACACGGATCGCTTCCTCCTCGCTCCGGTGACGCGCGCGGCGATCGGCATGACCACCGCGCTCTCGGACCCGCTGGGGCTGGCCGCGGCCTCGCCCTTCGTCGCCGACACGCCGGCCGCCAACACCGGCTCGCTGGCGGTGCAGGCGTTGCGCATGGTCGACACGCCGACGCATGCGCCGGCGAACGTCTCCAACATCGCCATCACCTTCACCGGGCCCGATGCAAGCGGCCAGGGCATGCTCTACGACACCGCGGTGTACGACGACCTGGGCAACCTCGTCGGCGGCTCCAGCGGCAACACCTGGATGCCGGGGGCCACGATTCCCGCACCGCCGGATCCGGACATCAACGGCTTCACGCTCACCGTCACCGGGGTTCCGGCCGCCGGCGATGCCATCCGCATCGAGCCGACGACCTACCCGGCGCAGAACAACGGCAACGCCCTGGCCCTCAACGGTCTCGGCAGTCTGAACCTGATCGGCCTGAGCGCGACTCCGACGGGCGCGCCGAGCGGCGGCTTCTCCTTCAACAACGCCTTCATCGCCGCGCTCGCCGACATCGGCGTGCGCGCGCAGGGTGCCGAAGCGGCGGCGGCGATCTCTGCTGCCCGTGCCGACCAGGCGGAGCAGGCGCGCGTCGACAAGTCGGGTGTCAATCTCGACGAGGAAGCCGCGCGCCTGATCCAGTTCCAGCAGAGCTACCAGGCCGCCGCCAAGGTGCTGCAGATCGCGCAGTCGGTGTTCTCCGAGCTGCTGAAGATCACGGGCGGCTGATCGAGCCGGAAAGGAAGTGCGATGCGCGTCACCACCTACAACGCCTACCGCGACACGATCCACAACCTGCAGCAACGCCAGCAGGACCTGCAGCAGATCCAGGAGCAGCTCACCAGCGGCAAGCGCGTGGCCAAGCCGAGCGACGACCCGGTGGCCGCGGCGCGCGCCGAGCGCGCGCTGGCCACGATGACGCGCGCCGACGCGCAGCAGCGCGCGCTCGAGGCCTCGCGCACCGTGACGCAGATGACCGAATCGGCGCTCGGCGATGCGGGGGAGTTGCTGCAGACCGCGCGCGAGACGCTGCTGGCCGCCGGCAACGCGAGCTACACCGACGCGGAGCGCCAGGCGCTCGTCCTGACGCTCAAGGGCGTGCGCGAGCAGCTGCTCGGCGTGGCCAACCGCAGCGACGGCGTGGGCAGCCATCTCTTCGGGGGGCAGGGTTCGGCCTCGCCGCCCTTCGTCGAGGTTCCCAACGCCCCCGATCCCGTCACCGGCGTTGCCGATCCGCCGACGCGGGTCGAGTACCGCGGCGTGCGCGGCGACACGCGCGTCGCCACCGAGGAGCGCCTGGGAACGATGATCGACGGTGAGGACACCTGGTTGCTCGCCCCCAACGGTGCCCAGCCGCCGGATCCGACGACGGTGTCCGTGTTCGAGGTGCTCGACAAGGCGATCTCGGCGCTCTCGGCCTCCGGCGCAAGCGGCGACGATGTGGCCGCTGCGGTGAAGGCCGGCGTCGCCGGCGTCGACCACTCGCTCTCGCACCTGCTGTCCGTGCGCGCGCGCGTCGGCGAGGCGCTCAACCGCACCGATCGGGCCGAACTGCGCATCGCCGACACCAAGCTCGCGGCGCAGACCGAACGCTCCAACGCCGAGGACCTCGACCTGGTGCAGGCGATCTCCGACTTCCAGAACCAACAGACCGGCTACGATGCGGCCTTGAAGGCCTATTCGATGGTGCAGAAGCTCTCCTTGTTCAACTACATCAGCGGCTGAGCGGGACCGCAGGCAGGCACGCCGCGCGGCGCACGCCTTGCCCCGCGGCTTCCCGGCTCGTCGCCTCTCTCATGTTCGACCATCCCCTGCTCGCCCGCCTCGTGCTGGGCTACAGCGCCGTCATCGACCGCCAGCGCTCCGTCGTGGCCACGCGGCTGACGCTGGCGCCGGCCGATTCCGGCGGCGCAGGCTTCGACGGCGCCGAACTCGTCGACCTGCTCGGCCAGGCCTGGCCCGAAGCGGCCGGTGCGCTGTCGTTGCGCATGCGTCCGCTCGAAGGCGGCGGCGGCGCCAAGGCCACGGCCGGCCTGTCGCTGCTGCTCAACGCCGCCGGCGAGTCGCTGCTGCAGGCCTTGCTGGCGGCGCCGGCGACGCCGCGCTTTGCCATCGAGGTGCCGGCCTTCATGACCGCGGAAGCGGGCGTGGCCGCGGCGGTACAGGCGCTGGCCGAGGGCGGCGGCACGCTCGCGCTCAAGGGCTTGCCGCGCGAGCCGCTGCCCGCGGCACTGGCCTCGTGCTTCGCCTTGCAGGCCGAGGACGGCGACGCGCCTGCACCCAAGGGGGGGTCGGCGCCGCGCGTGCGTCTGGGCATCCGCAGCGCGCGTGAACTCGAGGCCGCCTTCGGCGCGGGCTGCGTGCTCGCCGCGGGCTGGCCCTTCGGCGATGCGCCGCCGCCCAGTGCCACGAAGAAGGCGGTGGCGCCGGAACTGCAGGTCATTCTCGAACTCATCAACCGCGTCGACCGCGAGGAGCCGGTCGAGCGCCTCGAAGCGGTGCTGAAGAACGACCCGACGCTGGCGTTCCGGCTCATCCGCTACATCAACTCGCCGGGCTTCGGGCTGTCGGTGGAGATCGGCTCCTTCCGCCACGCGCTCATGATCCTGGGCTACCAGAAGCTCAAGCGCTGGCTGGCGCTGCTGCTGGCCTCGGCGAGCAAGGACGCGAACATGAAGCCCGTGATGTTCGCCGCCGTGCGTCGCGGCCTCTTTCTCGAAGAACTCGTGAAGGCCGGCGGCGACGCCGAACTGCGCGGCGAGCTCTTCATCTGCGGCGTGTTCTCGCTCCTGGACCGGCTGCTGGCACAGCCATTTGCCGAGCTGCTGCGCTCGGTTCCGGTATCGGAGAAGGTGCGCCAGGCGCTGTTGGGCGAGGAGGGGCCATTCCTGCCCTACCTCGAGCTGGTACAGGCGATCGAGCAGGAGTCCGTGATCGACGTGCGCGAGAAGGCCGAGCGGCTGATGCTGTCGGTGGGCGAGGTCAATCGCGCGCTGCTGGCCGCGCTGACGACGGCGTCGCAGCTCGAGTAGGGGCGCGCTGGCGTGAACCCGAGCGGCCCTCCCGCTGCCGGCCGCGTGCCGGCGGAGTTGCTCGACGAACTCGCGGACGCGCTGCTCTGGTTCGACGCCGCGACGGCGACGCTCGTGGGCGGCAACGCCGCGGCGCGTGCGCTGCTGCCGCTGTCCGCGGGCGAGAGCGCCGAGCGCGTGCTGGCGCCGCTGGGCCGCGGGCTGCAGCGCTGGTTCGCGCGCCAGCGCGATGCGCGCAGCCAGGCGCTGCTCGCGGTGGGTGACGCCGCTGAGGGCGGCGACGCGGGCCAAGTGCGCGCCGAGCACTGGGTCAGCGGCGGCTTGCGCCTCTTGCGCCTGCACCTGCTGGCCGCGCCCCTGGCCACGCGCCTGACCGAGACCGGCGCCGGCCCGGTCCCCGACGCCGCGCAGGCCGAGCTGTTGCGCATGCTGTGGGCCTCGCCGTTCCCGGCGCTGCTGCACGACGCCGCGGACCGCATCGTCGACGCCAACGACGCCTTCGTCGCCTTCAGCGGGCACGCGCGCGAGGCGCTGCTCGGGCACGACGTGGTCGAGCTCTCGCCGCTCGAGGAGCGCGAACTCTTCGTCGCCGCGCGGCGGGCGCTCGGCGACACGCCGGCCCCGGGCAGCGTCGCGACGCTGCCCGAGCGACGCCTGCTGCACGCCGGCGGCGCCGAGCGCTGGTGCCGCGCGGCGCTCTACCCGGTTCAGGGCGAGCGCGGACGCCTGCTGCTCGAGCTGCTGCAGGACAGCACCGGCGAGCACGTGGCGCGCGCGCATGCCGAGCGCTCGCTCAGCGAACTGGGCCAATGGTTCGACCTCAGCCCGGCGGGGATGCTGGTGTTCGACCATGGCGGGCTCATCGTGCGCTCCAACTCCGCCTTCGAGCGCCTCGTCGAGCGCGTTCCGGTGCTGCTGTCGGATGCCGACGCCGAACTGCAGTCGCTGCTCGCCTGGGGCGGTGGCGCGCCGCTGCCGGAACTCGCTCCCGGCGCGGCGCCGCTCGAGCGCCAGGCGCTGCTGCGGCTGCCCGAAGGCCGTTTGCGCCGGCTGGGTGCGCGCCTGTCCAGCTTTGCCACGCGCGGCGGCGAGCGGCGCTACATGGCGGTGGTCGAGGATCTCAGCGCCGAGGAGGAGCGCGACCTGGCGCAGTTGGAGATGGGCGCGCTCATGCACACGGCGAGCGTGGGTGTCGCCACCTTCGATCCCGCGCGCGGCTGGCTCGCGCCGCTGCGCCGCGGCGCGGCGACGGCAGCCGCAAGCAAAGGCGGCAAGGCGGCGTCGGAGGGCGCCCCCGGCGGGCTGCAGGGAATCGGGCGCGAGCTCGTCGAGCCGGGTTCGCTGCCCGAGTACGAACGCCTGCAGCACGCCTTGCGCCACGGCGAGCGCACCGAGGTGCGCTTCGCGGTGCGCCATCCGGAGCTGGGCCTGCGCTGGCTGCTGACCCGGGTCGAGCCCGGGCTGCTCGGCAGCGACCGGCGCACGACCTCGGTGGTGACACTGGACGTGACCGAGCAGGAGGAGGCGCAGCGCCGCAACGAGCAACTGCTGCGCGAACTCTCGACCATCCTGGACAGTTCCACCGCCGGCATCGCCTACCTGCGCGGCGCGCTGCTGCTGCGCTGCAACCTGCGCTTCGAGCGCATGCTCGGCCTGCTGCCGGGATCGGCGGCCGGGGCGAGCTTCGAGAGCCTGTTTGCGGCCCTGCCGCTGGCTGCGGCCGCGGCGCGCCAGGCCGCTGCGGCGCTGGCCGCGGGCGAGCCCTTCGAAGCCGAGCTGCCGGTGGGCGAAAGCGGCGGTGCGCCGGTGTGGTATTCGCTCTCGCTGCGCGGCGCCGAAGATGCCGGCGAGACGCCGGAGACGGTGGCCGTGCTCACCGACGTCTCGCGACTGAAGGCGCAGCAGCTCGAGCTCGAGCGCCTGCTGCGCGAGCGCGAGCTCATGTTCAGCCTCTCCGAAGTCGGCATCGTCTACCTGCGAGGGCGCCGCATCGAGCGCGCCAACCAGGCGATGGCCGCGCTCACCGGCTACGCCGCGCCCGAGCTGACGGCGCTCGACGGCTCGGAACTGCACGCCGACGCGCGCGAGTGCGTCGAGTTCGAGGCCGAGCTCGCGCGTGCCATCCACCTGCACGGGCGCTACGGCGCCGAGCGCCGGCTGCGCCGTCGCGACGGCAGCCTGCGCTGGGTGCAGGTGGCCGCACGCCCGGTGGACAGCGAGGATGCGGGCGCGGGCGTCATCTGCTCCTACGTCGACATCGACGAGCGCTACCGCGTGCGCGAGGCCTTGTCGGCGCAGGCCGCGCGCACGCGTGCGCTGCTCGATTCGGTGCTGGTGGGGATCGTCACCGTCGGCGCGGGCGGAATCGAGTGGATGAACCGCTCGGCGCGGCGCATGTTCGGCGGCGAGCTCGCCGACTTCGTGGGTGAGGAGATCGCCATCGTCGCCACCGCCGAGCCCGACCACCCGCTGCGTCGCAGCGAAGCCTTCGCGCAACTGCGCGAAGGGCAGTCCGAGACCTTCGAATGCCGCTTGCAGGCGCGCGACGGGCGCCGCTTCTGGGTCGTGGGCAACGCCGTCGTCACCGCGCAGGCCGGCGACGGCTCGCGCCAGCTCACGTTCGCGCTGCTGGACATCGAACGGCGGCGCCAGGCGGAGATCCGCATCGCGCAGGCGCAGGCTTCGCTGCAGCGCATGATCGAGACCGCGCCGCTGGCGATCGCGCTCTTCGACGCGCGCTCGCGCCGCGTGCTGCAGCTCAACCAGACCGCCAGCGCGTTCTTCGGCCAGCCGGCGCTTCGCGTCACCGGACGCACGCCCGAGGAGTGCCTGGCCCCCGAGCGCGCGGCGCTGCTCGACGGCTGGCTCGCACGCAGCAGCGGCCAGGCGCAGGCCGAACAGCACGAATGGCGCGACGAAGGCGAAGGCGGCGCCGCGCGCGTGTGGGACGTGCGCGTGGTCGCGGTCGATCCCGGCGCCGAAAGCGGTCCGCAGCTGTTGCTGGTCGCCAGCGACGTGACGGTGCAGCGCGAGGCCGAGCAGGCGCGGCTGCAGGCGGCGATCGCGCAGCGCGAGGTGCTGGTGCGCGAAGTGCATCACCGCATCAAGAACAACCTGCAGGGCGTGGCGGGCCTGCTGCAGCAGCACGCCCAGCGCCACCCCGACGTCGCGCCCATGCTCACCGAAGCGGTGGGCCAGGTGCATGCGATCGCGCAGGTCTACGGGCTGCAGGTCGGGGCCGGCGGTCCGCTGCGCGTCGCGCATGTGCTGCAGGCCATCGCCGGCTCGGTGCAGCGCACCTTCGGCCGCAGCATCCACGTCCACGCCAGCGAAGAAGCCGCGCACTGGCAGATGCCCGAGGCCGACTCGATTCCGATCGCGCTCACGCTCAACGAATTGCTGACGAACGCCATCAAGCACGGGCACGGGCAGGGCGTGCGCTGCGAGGCGAGCGTGCACGGCGAACGCGTCTGGGTGGAGATCGCCAACCACGGCCGCCTTCCCGCGGGCTTCGACCTCTCCCGCCTGCCCGGCGGGCTCTCGGGCCTGGGTCTGGCGCGCGCGCTGCTGCCGCGTCGCAGCGCGAGCCTGGCGCTGCAGCAGCAGGGCGAGGAGGTGCTGGCGCGCGTCGAGCTGCGCGCGCCGAGCGTCCAGCGCGACGCGGCACCGGCCGCGCCGCTGCTGCTGGCCGAGCATGGCGCACAATGAGCGTCATGCACTGGGCGGGGATCGCAGGGACATGAATAGCGCAGCGGACGGCGCGGCCGCGCGCAAGGGCCGCATCCTGGTCCTCGACGACGACCGACTCGTGCTCGCGACCGTCGTGCACGGCCTGGCGCAGGCCGGCTACGAGGTCATCGACGCCGACAACGGCGACGACGCCATCCTGCTGGCGCGCGAGCACCGGCCCGAGTTGGCCCTGCTCGACATCCGCATGGAGGGCAAGACCGGCTTCGACGTCGCCGAGTACCTGCGCGACGTCTGCCGCATCCCCTTCATGTTCCTCTCGGCCTTCTCCGACGAGGCGACGACGGCCAAGGTCGAGGCCCTGGGTGCCGTGGCCTACCTCGTGAAGCCGCTGGACGTCGGCAAGATCGTGCCCACGGTGGACGCGGTGCTGGCGCGGCTGCGCGCGGGCGCGCGATCGCCAGCGCCGGCACCGGCGCCGGCAAGCGCGGGGGACGCTGCGGCCGCGGCGGTCGCGGTGCCGCAGGACATGCTCGCGATCGCGGTCGGCGTCGTCATGCACCGCTACTCGCTCACGCGCGAGCGCGCCTGGCAGCGCATCCGGCGCCTGGCGCAGGAGCAGGGCCTGACCCCCGAGCTGCAGGCGCTGCGGCTGGTGCAGGCGGTGGAGGAGCTCGCGCGCGGAGCTGCCGATTGAGCGTCGAGGGCGGCGGCGATCCCGCGTCGGCACCGTCGGATGACCGGCCTGTCGTATCGTCGGCGCGGGAAGACGAGGAAGGAGTGTGTCGATGAAGGCTGATCCCAAGGTGCTTGCCGCCCTGAACGAGTACCTGTCCTACGAACTCACCGGTCATCGGCAGTACCTGATCCACGCCGCGATGTGCCGGCACTGGGGCCTGCAGCGCATGGCGCGCATCCAGGAGGCCTACAGCGCGGAGGAGACGCAGCACGCGGCGCGCATCATCGACCGCATCCTGCTGCTGGACGGGCAGGCCACGCCGCGCGAACTCGGTCCGGTCGCCGGTGGCGCGACGCTGGCGGCGCAGCTCGCGCGCGACCACGACCTCGTCGGCCGCGCCATCGTGCACTTGCGTGCGGCGATCGGCGATTGCGAGGACAGCGGCGACTTCGTCAGCCGCGACCTGTTGCGCGAGATGCTCGACGACGAGGAACACCACCTGCACTGGCTGGACACCGAGACGCGTCTTGCCGGCCAGCTCGGAGAACAGAACTACCTGCAGTCGCAGTTGGGATGAGGCGGGCGCCGGCATCGGCACCGGTTCATTCGGCGAGCGTGAAGTAGAAGGAGGCGCCGCGGCCGGGCGCGGCTTCGGCCCAGACCTGGCCGCCGTGGCGTTGCACGATGCGCCGCACCGACGCCAGGCCGACGCCGGTGCCGGCGAAATCCTTGGCGCTGTGCAGGCGTTGGAAGAGGCCGAAGAGGCGATCGGCCGCGCGCATGTCGAAGCCCGCGCCGTTGTCGCGCACGACGAAGCTGCGACGGCCGTCGATCTCGGCGGAGAGGAACTCGATGCGCGCCGATGCGGTCCCGGCGCTGTACTTCCAGGCGTTGCCGAGCAGGTTCTCGAGCACCAGGCGCAGGAGCGTGGCGTCGCCGCGCGCGCGCAGGCCGGGCTCGATGCGCACCTCCACGCGGCGTTCGGGCGCGCAGCGCGCCAACTCCTCGAGCACCCATTCCGCGGTCTGCGAGAGATCGACGGACTGGCGCGCCAGGGGTTGCGAGCCCAGCCGCGCCATCGTCAGCATGGCGTCGATCATCTGGTTCATGCGTGCGCCGGCGGCCAGCACGCGCTCGAGGTGGTCATGGCCGACGCGGTCGAGCTGAGGTCCGTAGTCTTCCTTGACGATGCGCGTGAAGCCTTCGACGACGCGGATCGGCGCCCGCAGGTCGTGAGAGACGGTGCAGACGAGCGAGGCGGCTTCGTCCTCGGCGGCGCCGTCGGGCCCGAGCGCCAGCCGCGCGCTTCCCGCGGGGTCGTGCAACAACCACCAGGGGCCCGCCGCGGGTTCCGAGAGCACCTGGCGCAGCGCCGCCGGTGCGGCCGCCTCGACGCTTGCCCAGGCCTGCCCGCAAGCCTCCGGCCTCAGCCCCAGCAGTCGCAGCGCGGCGGCGTTGGCTCGGGCCAGGACGGGCGGCGCACCCGGTGCGGGTGACTCGATCAGCAGCACCGGGCGCGGGTCCGGCGCGAGGGCGTCGGCCAAGGCGTGAAATGCGCTGGGCGGGCCCGCGTCCCGAGCCGGTGTCGCCGTGCCCGGGGTTCGTGCATCGTCGCGCGCCATCGGCGACGCGCGGCCGCGCCAGAGGCCGGCTGCAAAACCGAGCACCGCCACGACCAGAAAGGCCACCGTGACGAAAACCCAGGCGCCACCATCTGCAGCCTGCGGGCCAGCCGAGGGCGCCGCCGCGGTCGCCGCGCTCGCGGCCGCCGACAGCAGCGTCGCGGCGGTGACGCCCGGACGGGAGCTGCACCGCCTGGCCGTGGACTCGTGCATGGCTTGCATTGTACGAAGCGCCTGCCGCTGGGCGTGATGCTCAAGTTGCCGCCGGCTGGCCCGATAAGCTTGCGGATGGATCCGCATCGCGTCCCGGCGGATCCGGTCGTTCTCGCTTGACGGGAGAGGGTCGCAGCCGGCATGCTCCGGCGCGGATCGGCAGGGGCGGTTACTGCGCGAGTCGTTCGATGCACGAGATTGAGAATGCGCTTACCGGGCTTGCTGTTCCCCCGCGTGCAGCGCAGGGTGATGATGCCTCGGTGGCGACCCTGATCGACCTGCAGGTGCTGGCGCGCCTGGGCGAGTTCGACCCCGACGGGCGGCAGGGCCTGGTGCGCAGGGTGCTGCAGACCTACGAGAGTTCGCTCGGTCGCCAGCTTCAGGACTTGCTGCAGGCGCGGGCGCGCGGCGATGTGCAGCAGCTCGGGCGCATCGCGCACACCTTGAAATCCTCGTCCGCGGCGGTCGGCGCCACGACGCTGGCGCAGGGCTGCGCGGCGATCGAGCAGAGTGCGCGTCAGGAGGGGGGTGCGCCCGATGGCGCCGAGCTCGATGCCGTGCTCGCGCACGCGCACGCGGTGCGTCGGGCGGTTGCCGCTATGCTCGACGCTTGAATCCTTGTCGTCGATGAGCGCCTCCGTCCCGTTGTTCAGCCCTGACGAGCAGGCGCACGAGCCCGCGCGCGTGTTGCTGGCCGACGACGACCCGGTGACGCTGATGATCGCCGCCGCCGCCTTGCGCGAGCGCGGCTTCGTCGTGCGCGAGGCCGAAAGCGGCCAGGCAGCGCTGGACGCACTCGCCGACGGCCTTCCCGACGTCATCCTGCTCGACGCCATGATGCCCGGCGTCGACGGCTTCGAGACTTGCCGTGCCCTGCGCGCCTTGCCGGGCGGCGAGCACGTGCCCGTGCTCATGCTCACCGGGCTCGACGACGACGCCTCGATCGCCCGTGCCTACGAGGCCGGGGCAACCGACTTCTTCGTCAAGACGCAGCAGTGGACGCAGCAATGGAGCCTGCTCGACGGCCGGCTGCGCTATCTGCTGCGGGCTGCGCGCACGCGGCAGGAGCTCGAGCGCAGCAAGTCCAAGCTCGCGCGGGCCCAGGACCTGGCGCGCATGGGCAGCTTCGAGTGGCGGCGCCAGGGCGGGCTCGTGCTCTCGCCCGAGGCGCTGCGCGTGTTCGGGCTGCCCTCGCGCGAACGCCTGTCGATGCACGGCCTGCTGCGCATGGTGCCCGCAGAGGACCGGAGCGTTCTCGTGCGCATGCTGCGCAGCACGCTCGAGCATGGCGCCGTGCTGACGACCGACATCCCGATCACCCCGAGCTGGTACAGCGGCGACCACGTCGTGCACGTCGAGGCCGAGCCCGAATTCAACGACCTGGGGCAGATGATCGGCTACACCGGCGTCATCCAGGACGTGACCGACCGCCGCGTGGCCGAGGACAAGATCCGCCATCTCGCCAACTTCGACGCGCTCACCGGCCTGCCCAACCGGCGCCAGCTGCTGTGGCGCGCCGAGCGCGCACTGAAGATGGCGCGGCGCCTGGGCCACCAATGCGCCCTGCTGCTGATCGACCTCGACCGCTTCAAGAACATCAACGACACGCTGGGGCATCAGTCGGGTGACGAACTGCTGACCGAGGTCGCGCGCCGGCTGCGCCGCTGCGTGCGCCACTCCGACCAGGTGCTGGAGGCGGTGTACGAGGGCCACGGCATGGGCGTGCGCTCGCACCGCTCGCTGGAGGCCGTCGGACGGCTGGGCGGGGACGAGTTCGTCGCGCTGCTGCCCGAGGTCGGCGACGAGCACGACGCCGAACGCGTGGCGCAGCGCATGCTGGAAGTCATGCGCGAACCCATCGTCGTCGCCGGGCAGGAGTGCTTCGTCACCGCCAGCGTCGGCGTCGCCATCTACCCGCGCGACGGCGACGGCGTCGCCGACCTGATGCGCAACGCCGACGTCGCGATGTACTCGGTCAAGGCCACCGGACGCAACGCCTCGGCGCTGTACGGCCCGCAGCTGGCGGGGCGCGGGCGCGAGAAGCTCGAGCTCGAGACGGCGCTGCACAAGGCGCTCGAGCGCGAGGAACTGGTGCTGCACTACCAGCCCAAGATCGACGTGCGAGGCGCGCGCATGACCGGTGTCGAGGCGCTGATGCGCTGGCAGCGCGGCGGGCGCCTGGTGCCGCCGGGGGAGTTCATCCCGCTGGCCGAGGAGACGGGGCTGATCGTGCCGATCTCCGAGTGGGCGCTGGCGGAGGCCGCACGCCAGGCGCGGAGCTGGCAGAAGGGATTCGGCTTCGCCGAATCGATCGCCGTGAACCTGCCGAGCCGCCTGTTCGAGCGTGGCGACCTCGTCGACTTCATCCACCGGGTCGTGACCGAGGAGGGCGTGCCGCATCGCGTCATCATGCTCGAGATCACCGAGGACAACCTGATGCAGGAGCTGCAGAGCGTGATCCCCGCGCTGCACCGCCTCAACGAGATCGGCGTCGAGATCGCCATCGACGACTTCGGCACCGGCTACTCCTCGCTGTCCTACCTGACGACGCTGCCCATCTCCGAGCTCAAGATCGACCGCAGCTTCGTGCGCGAACTCGGCATCAGTCCGCAGAGCTCGGCGGTGATCACGGCGGTGATCGCGCTCGCGCGCTCGCTGGGCCTGCGCGTCGTCGCCGAGGGCGTCGAGACCTTGCGGCAGATGGAGGTTCTGCATCGCCTGGGGGTGAGCGTGATGCAGGGTTACCTCTTCAGCCGCCCGGTGCCGGCGGCCGAACTCGAGCTCTGGCTCGAGCAGTCGCTGCACGGGCGCAAGATGCCCTGGATCAGCGCGGGCGTCGCCGAGGACGAAGGCGGCCGTGCGCGCGTCCTGGTCGGCCGCGGCTGAGGGCGGCGCGGGTCGGCGATGCGGAGGCGTCGGGCGTGGGCGCGGTGACGGCAGCGCAGCTCGCCAAGGGCGCCTTGCGGCGGCTGGTACTGGCGCAGCAGGAGCCCACGCCGGAGAACTATGCGCGTGCCTACGCGGAGGAATCCGGCCACGCGCCCGCGGTCCTGCCCGAGCGCGCCCGCGCCTTGCTCGAGCGGCTGGCCGTGCGCTGGGCCGACGAGGGCCCGCGTCGCGCGGACCTCGTCACGGCCTTCATGCAGGGCCAGTGGGAGCAGGTCGCTGCGGCACTGGAGCGGGGCGGGCCGGGCGCCACGGCGCAGGCCCAGGCCTGGGCGAAGCTGCTCGAGCGCTTGCTGCGCGGCGTCGAGCGAGGCAGCCGCCAGTGGACGGTCGCGCGCAAGAAGGAGAGCCTGCAGCGCGTCCTCGACGGCAGCGGCAGCGACATGCAGCGGCTGCAGCAGCGGCTGTCGGCGCTCTTGGGCGCCTGGGAGGGCGACACGCCGCTGCCGGTGCAGACCGACGCCGCCGCCGCAGGCTGGACCACGGCCGTCGACCACCTGCGCGCGGTCATCGAGGCCGGCCTGCCGCCGGAGGACGCGCGTGCGCGCGAGCTCGCCGACCGGCTGGCTCGGCTGGCGGACGAACTCGCACGCGACGGCCCCAGCCCCGCCGGCCTGCAGGCGCTCCAGGAGGTCTGCGCCGAGATCGGACGGCAGTTCGCGCACCGCCACCATCTCATCGCGCAGGCCGGCCAGCTGTGCGCGCAGCTCGGGCAGGGACTGGTCGAGCTTGCCGAGGATGAAAGCTGGGCGCGCGGGCAGGCGCTGATGCTGAGCGAGCGCCTCGCCGAGGGCCTGAATGCGCGCAGCATGCGCGCCGCCGCCGCGATGCTCGCGGAGACGCGGGAACGCCACGCAGGCGTGCGCCGCGAGCGCGACCAGGCGCGCGATGCGCTCAAGCAGCTCATGCAGCGGCTGCTCGGCGAGATCGGGGAGCTCGGCACGCAGGCAGGGCGCTTTCACGACAACGTCGGGCGGCACGTGCAGGCGATCGAGGAGGCGCAGACGATCGGCAGCCTCGCCGGCGTCGTGCGCGAACTGCTCGACGACAGCCGTGCCGTGCGCGACCTGGTGGCGCAGGCGCAGCAGCGCATGGCGACGGAGCAGGCGCGCGCCGGTGCGCTCGAGGCGCAGGTGCGCGCGCTCGAGGGCGAGCTGCGTGCGCTTTCCGAAGAGGTGTCCACCGATGCGCTGACGCAGGTCGCGAATCGGCGCGGCCTGGCGCAGGCCTTTGCCGCCGAGGCCGCGCGCTGCGAGCGCGAAGGCGCGGACGCGCCGCTGTCGGTGGGCCTGCTCGACATCGACAACTTCAAGAAGCTCAACGACAGGCTCGGACACGCGGCCGGCGACAAGGCGCTCACCGCGCTGGCGGCGGCGGTGCGCGAGCGCCTGCGGCCGGTGGATCACCTCGCGCGCTTCGGCGGCGAGGAGTTCGTCGTGCTGCTGCCGGGAACCGGGGTCGACGCGGCGCAGGAGGCGCTGACGCGCCTGCAGCGCGCGCTCAGCGCCGCGCTCTTCATGCACGATCAGTCCGAGGTCTTCGTCACCTTCTCCGCCGGCGTCACGGCATGGCGGTCCGGCGAAAGCCTGGAGGCCGCGCTCGAACGCGCCGACGAGGCCCTGTACGAAGCCAAGCGCAGCGGCAAGAACCGCACCTGCCGTGCCTGAGCCGGCGCGCGCGCGGCGGATGCGTGTCTCGCGCTGGGCGGACGCGCCCCGACCTGCCCGGTTGCGCCTGGATACAGGCGGTACGCCGCGCGACCCTCAAGGTTTCGGCGTCGCCGGCCGATAGTGCGGACGTGGGCCCGGGCGTCTCCCGCGGTCCCGACCGTCAGCCCTGCCGTTTCCGCTCATGTCCCCGTTGCTGCGCCCCTGCATCGCCCTCGTCCGCGCCGTGCGCGCCTTCTTTCGCGCCGACTTGCGCCTGCAGCGCGGCGAACGCGGAATCGAGGTCGTGCTCGAGGAGAGCAGCCCTGCGACCACGGCCGGCGGTCGGCGCAAGGCGGCGAGGAAGAGCGACGGCGCGGCGTTGAAGGCGCAGCAGGAGGCGCAGGCGATGCAAGCCGCGCTCACGGCACTGCTCGACGAATTGCCCGGGAACCGCACGACCCTGCGCCACCTCGCCTTCATCGAGTACGCGCTGGCGAAGAAGGGCGCGCGCGCGCTCGCCAAGGTGCCGCTCGACGTGCTGCAGCGCGCGCTCGAGCAGTTCGAGGGCGTCGTCACCAACTGGTCCGACGTGGGGTTGGCGACGCTGCGCTCGAAGATGGCGGTGACGCTGATCGAGCGCGAGGCCGAGCCCGACGCTGACGCCGGTGCGGCCGCCCCGCCGCGGCAGGGCGGTGCCGTCGCGGCGGTGTCGATGCTCGACGCCGAGGCGCTCGCGCCCCCGGCCGCGCTCGAGGACGACGGGGACGGCGCCGCCGAAGCCGCACTGCGTGCCGCCTACGGCGCGGTGATGATCCCCGACCTCCAGCTCGCGCCGATGGAGGGCGCACCCGAAGCGTCCGCCGTCGAGGTCCAGGGCGAACTCGCTTCGCCGTCTGCGCGCGCGATCAGCCGCGCCATTCGTCGCGGCGGCGAGGTCCCGGCGCCCGCGGCGACGAGCGAAGCGCAGGTCTGACCCGGTTCGCGCGGCGCACGCCGCCCCGACCGGCCGGCGTGCCCGGCGCCGGAAACGGATCGCCGGCGATGCACAGAACTTTACGCGTGGCGCATGCGCCGGATACCTCGTGGGTCGAACATCGCCTTCACCTTCCCATCCCTTCGAGGAACGTCGATGAACGCGATCACCGTCTCCAATCCCTGGTCCCGCCGCGCGCGCATCCTGCTCGCCGGTGGCGTCCTGCTCGCCCTGGCGGGCACCGCGGCGCTCGTCCAGGCTCACCCTGGTCCCTGGGGCGGCCCCCCGCATCAGGCCTGGGCTGCCGATGCCGGCCCCGGCCCCGGCCCCGGCCCCTGGGGCGCGATGATGGCCGGCCGCCGTGGCCAGCGCATGCTCGAGGCGGCCGGCGTCAGTGCCGAACAGCAGGCGCAGATCCGCCGGCTCTTCGAGGCCGCGCGCGCCGAGGGCGACGCCGCGCGCGAGGGCGGTGCGGCGCTGCACGAGCAGATGCGCCAGCTCTTCACGCAGCCGACGATCGATGCCGCAGCCGCCGAGGCGCTGCGCCAGCAGCAACTTGCGCGCATCGATGCCGCAAGCCAGCGCCAGCTGCAGCTCATGCTCGACGTGAGCCGCGTGCTCACGCCCGAGCAGCGCGTCAGGCTCGCCGAGCAGGCCGCGCAGCGCAAGGCCCGGATGCGGCGCGACGGCGGGCCCAGACCGGAGAAGTAAGCTTCGCGCCTGGAGCCTGGAGCTTGCCCGCAGGGAACCCGCCTTGAGCACGCGACTGCTGCTGATCGATGACGATGCGCGCCTGACCGGCATGCTGGGCGACTACCTGCGGCGTCACGGCTTCGAGGTCGAGGTCGCCGGTTCGCTGCACGAGGGCCGCGAGCGGCTGCGCCAAGGCAGTTTCGACGCCTTGCTGCTCGACCTGATGCTGCCCGACGGCGACGGCCTGGAGCTCACGCGCGAGCTGCGCGCCGATCCCCGCTGGCGCCGCCTGCCGCTGCTCATGCTGACGGCACGCGGCGAGCCGATGGACCGCATCCTCGGCCTGGAGATCGGCGCCGACGACTACCTGCCCAAGCCCTTCGAGCCGCGCGAACTGCTGGCGCGCGTGAAGGCGCTGCTGCGCCGCGCCGCGCCCGATCCCGGCGACGACGATGTGCTCGTCTTCGGCCGCCTCGAGATCGACCTCGGTGCGCGCCAGGCGCGGCTCGATGGCCGGCCCTGCGAGCTCACCGGCCACCAGTTCGAGCTGCTGGTGGTGCTGGCGCGCAGCCCCGGGCGCGTGCTCTCGCGCGACCAGATCATGGACGCGCTCAAGGGCCACCCGCTGGAGGCCTTCGACCGCAGCATCGACGTGCACATCTCGCGCATCCGCGCCCTCATCGAGGACGATCCCAAGAACCCGCGCCGCGTGCTCACCGTGCGCGGCAGCGGCTACGTCTTCGCGCGCAAGCAGGACGAGGGCTGAAGGCGCGTCACCCGCACGCCGCCTCGCCGCCGCCGTCGTGAAGTCGCTCTACCTGCGCATCTGGCTCACCGTCGTCGCGGCGCTGGCGCTGTTCGCGCTGGTTTCGGGCTGGCTCGTGCAGCAGCATTTCGAGCACGAGCGCGGGCGCTGGGAGGAACGCGTGCGCGAGCGCACCGAGGCCTGGGCCGAATTGCTGCAGCGCGGCCTGCCCGAGGCGCAGGCGCCACGAGGCGAACAGGAGGCGGCATTGCAGGCCTGGTCGCAACGCCTGCGCCTGCCCTTGGCGCTCGACGACGAGCAGGGGCGGCGCCTGGCCACGAGCGAGCTCTTCCGGCGCCGCGAAGCCGATCCCGGGCCCGCGTTCGCGCGCCGCTTGCAGCGCGTGCCGATGGAAGACGGCCGCACGCTGTGGGTGCTGCGTCCAAACGTGCGCCGGCCGGGCCCGGCGGGTGCGCCGCCGCCACCGAGGGGCGCCGCGCCCTGGCTGACGCCGGCCGGCTGGCCTGCGGGGCCGACGCTGGTGCTGTTGCTGCTGGTGCTCTTTGCCGCGGTCGCCGCCGGGGCGTGGCCGGTCGTGCGCCGGCTGACGCGGCGGCTGGAGGCGCTCCAGCGCGGTGTCGAGGCCTTCGGCGCAGGCGCGCTGCACGAGCGCGTGGCCGAGGACGGTCGCGACGAGGTCGCCGCGGTGGCGGCGAGCTTCAACCGTGCCGCGGCGCGCATCGAGGCGCTGCTGCAATCGCACAAGACCCTGCTCGCCAACGCCAGCCACGAGTTGCGCTCGCCGCTGGCGCGCTTGAAGATGGCAGTGGCCATGCTCGACGAAACCCCGGAAGCCGGGCGCGAAGCCTTGCGCCGCGAGATCGACGTCGACATCGGCGAGCTCGATGCGCTGGTGGAGGAGGTGTTGCTGGCCAGCCGGCTCGACGCCGCCACCGCCGAGCAGGGCAAGGACGAGATCGACCTCCTCGGGCTCGCCGCGGAAGAGGGCGCACGCGTCGATGCCGTGGTGCGCGGCGAGGCGGTGACGCTGCGCGGCGACGAGCGCCTCGTGCGGCGCGCGCTGCGCAACCTGCTGGAGAACGCGCGCCGCTACGGCGGCGAGGAGATCGACGTCCGCGTGCAATCGCAGGGCACGCAGGCGATCGTCCAGGTCTGCGACCGCGGTCCCGGGATTCCCGAAGGCTGCCGCGAGCGCATCTTCGAGCCCTTCTTCCGCCTGCCCGGGCACGCCGAGAAGGCCGGCGGCGTCGGGCTCGGGCTCTCGCTCGTGCGCCAGATCGCGGAGCGCCACGGCGGCAGCGCCAGCTGTACGTCGCGCGAAGGCGGCGGCAGCTGTTTCACGCTGGCGCTGGCGCGGGGGGACGGGCGCGCATGACGCGCCAGACCACCGCCAGCAGCAGCGACGCCGCCACCGTCAGGCCGATCGTGCTCGCCACCCAATAGCCCGGTGCGCCGTGCAGGGCCGCCGGCACGAAGGCCGGCGGATCGAAGGCCAGCAGGTAGCCTCCGCCCAGGCCGATTCCCCACAGGGAGGCGGCGAAGATGAACATTGGCACCGTGGCGATGCGGTGCGCGCGCAGCACGAAGGCGGCCATGGTCTGCGTTGCGTCGAAGAGGTGAAAGAGCGCCACCCAGGCGAGGATCGGCAGCGCCGCGGCGATCACCGCGGCGTCCTGCGTGTACAGGCGCACGATGCCGGCGCGGCCGAGGTAGACCAGGCTGCCCAGCGCGGCGGCCACGAGCACGCCCAGGCCGATGCCGTGCCGCGTCAGCGCGCGCGCGTCGGGCAGGTCGCGCGCGCCCAGGCGCTGCGCCACCAGCGTGCTCGTAGCGATCGCCAGCGCCATCGGCAGCATGAACATCAGCGACACCAGGTTGGCGGCGATCTGGTGACCGGCGACCGCATTCGTTCCCAGGCGCGCGATGAAGACGGCCATCATCGCGAAGCCGCTGACCTCGATCAGGATGGAGAGGCCCATCGGCACGCCCAGACGCAGCTGCGCCCACAGCGCCTGCGGGTCCGGCGCGTGCAGGCCGCGGCCCCAGAGTCGGAAGGGGACGTAGAAGGCGCTGCGCCGCAGCACCAGCCAGGCCGCCAGCGCCTGCATCCACATGACGATGGCCGTCGCCACCGCACAGCCGACCACGCCCAGCGACGGGATTCCCAGCACCGGAATGCCGCCGATGAACCAGGCCGAGAGCGGAAGCTTCAGCGCCAGCCCGCCCACCTGCAAGGCCATCACCGCCTTCGGGCGCGAGAGCGCGTTGTTGAAGCCGCGATACGCCGAGAACAGGAGCGACGCCGGCAGCGAGAGCGCCAGGACCGCGAGATAGGTGCGAACGCGCGCTTCCTGCTCGGTCGACATGCGCGCCAGCGTCATGAAGGGCGCCGGGAAGAGCAGTACCGCCGCGCCGACGACGGACAGCGCCAGCGCCAGCCACACCGCCTGGTGGAGCTGGCGCCCGGCCTGCTCGTTCTGTCCGGCGCCGTAGAGCTGGCCGACGATGGGGCTCAGCGCCAGCACCACGCCCATGAGGCCGATGAAGACGGTGATGTAGGCGGCGGTGCCCACCGACAGCGCCGCGAGGTCGGCGGCCGAATGGCGCCCCAGAAGCAGCGTATCGACGGTGGCGAAGGCCACCACCGAGATCTGCCCGATGAAGAGGGGCCAGGCGAGCTCGCCGATGCGGGCGACGTTGCGTGCCGCGCCGTGCAGGAGGCCGTGGCTCAATAGGTCAGCCCCATGGCCTCGCGCACGTCCGTCATCGTCTGGCGCGCCACCGTGCGCGCGCGCTCGGTTCCCGCATCGACGATCCGGTGCACCTGCGCCGGGTCCGCGACCAGTGCCGCGGCACGCTCGCGCCATGGCTTCTGCTCGCGGGTGATGGCGTCGATCACCGGCTGCTTGCATTCCAGGCAGCCGATGCCGGCGGTCTTGCAGCCCTCGTAGGCCCAGTCTTTCGTCGCCTCGTCGCTGTAGATCTTGTGCAAGTCCCACACCGGGCACTTCTCGGGGGTGCCGGGATCGGTGCGACGCACGCGCGCCGGGTCGGTGACCATGCCGCGGATCTTGCGTGCGACTTCCGCGGGCTCGTCGCGCATCAGGATCGCGTTGCCGTAGCTCTTGCTCATCTTCTGGCCGTCGGTGCCGGGCAGGCGCAGGACCTCGGTGTGCAGCGCCTGCGGCTCGACGAGCACGGCGCGCCCGCTGCCGCGCAGGTGCCCGAGCAGCAGCTCGGTGTCGGCCTCGTTCCAGCCGGGGATCGCGGCGGCGGCGCGCCGCAGCAGCGCCTCGCCCTTGGCCCAGGCGTCGGCCGAGCCGGTCTCGCCGAAGGCCTTGCGCTGCTTCTCGTAGTAGCGCTGGTCGTCCTTCGGCAGCCGGGCCAGGGCCGCGGCCACGCGTTCCTCGAAGCCGCTCATGCGGCCGTAGAGGTGGTTGAAGCGGCGCGCGACCTCGCGCGTGAGTTCGACGTGCGAGCTCTGGTCCTCGCCCACGGGGACGTAGGTCGCCTTGTAGATCAGGATGTCGGCCGCCTGCAGCAGCGGGTAGCCGAGGAAGCCGTAGGTCGCGAGGTCGCGATCCTTGAGCTTGTCCATCTGGTCCTTGTAGGTCGGCACGCGCTCGAGCCAGCCCAGCGGCGTGCCCATGGCCAGCAGGGTGAAGAGCTCGGCGTGCTCGGGCAGGCGGCTCTGGATGAAGATCGTGCTGCGCTCCGGGTCCAGGCCGGCGGCGATCCAGTCGATCACCATCTCGTAGACGTTCTTCCCGATGACCTCGCGCTCCTCGTAGTGCGTGGTGAGCGCGTGCCAGTCGGCGACGAAGTAGAAGCAGTCGTGCTCGTCCTGCAGGCGCACCCAGTTCTTGAGCGCCCCGTGGTAGTGGCCGAGGTGCAGGGCGCCGGTGGGGCGCATGCCGGAGAGGACGCGGGAACGCATGGCGAGGGGCTGGGCGGCGGACAAGGACACGCATTCTCGCCGATCGCCCGGCGAACGAGACGCGTCGATGCCTGCCGCGCGGCGCCTCGGTACACTGCGCGGCCCCATGAAGCGCATCGTCATCCTGATCTCCGGCCGTGGCTCCAACATGCAGGCCATCGTGCAGCGCTGCGCCGAGCAAAGCTGGCCGGCGCGGGTTGTCGCCGTCATCGCCAACCGGCCCGAAGCCGAGGGGCTGGCATTCGCGCGGGAACGCGGCATCGCCACCGCGGTCGTCGACCACCGGGCGCAGGCCTCGCGCGAAGCCTTCGATGCGGCGCTGGCCGGGGCCATCGACGGCTTCACGCCCGACCTCGTCGTGCTCGCGGGCTTCATGCGCATCCTCGGTGCGGCGTTCGTGCAGCGCTACGCCGGACGGCTGTTGAACATCCATCCTTCGCTGCTGCCGGCCTTCCCCGGCCTGCACACGCACCGGCGCGCGCTCGCGGCCGGCTGCAAGCTGGTGGGCGCCACCGTGCACTTCGTCACCGCCGAGCTCGATCACGGGCCGATCGTCATGCAGTCGGCGGTGCCGGTGCTTCCCGGGGACGACGAGGGTGCGCTGGCCGAGCGCGTGCTCGCCACCGAGCACGTGATCTACCCGCAGGCGGTGCGCTGGTTCGTCCAGGACCGGCTGGTGATCGAGTCAGGCCTCGTGCGCCAGCTCGACGGCGCGTCCCAGGTGCTGATGTAGGCCATGCATCCGAACGCCCTGCTCGACCTCGCCACCGACCTGCTGCGGCAGGTGCTGCGCCTGGACAAGCCGGCCGACGCCGTGGTCTCGGCCTTCTTCCGCAAGCACCGGGCGCTGGGTCCGCGCGAGCGCCACGCGCTGGCCGAGACGGTGTATGTCGTGCTGCGCCAGCGTCTGCTGCTGCAGCACCTGGCGCAGTCGGGCGGCGGCGCGCTCGAGCGCCGCCTGGCGCTCCTCGCCTGGCAGGGTGGCAGCGGCTTGCTGAGCGGCGCGCTCGGCCCCAGGGAGCAGCAGTGGCTCGAGCAGGTGCATGCCGTCGACCGCCGGACGCTGCCCGAGAAGCTGCGCCACAACCTGCCGGACTGGCTCGCGGGCGCGCTGCGCGGGCAGTTGCCGCAGGACGAGTTTTGGCCGCTGGTGCAGGCCCTGGCGGAGCCGGCGCCGCTGGACCTGCGCGTGAACACGCTGAAGGCGCGGCGAGAGGACGTGCAGCAGGTGCTCGCCCAGGCTGGCATCGCCTCGGAACCGACGCCGTTTTCCCCCTGGGGCTTGCGCGTGCAAGGCAAGCCCGCGCTCAACCAGCTGGAGGTCTTCACGTCCGGGGCGGTGGAAGTGCAGGACGAGGGCAGCCAGTTGCTGGCGCTGCTGCTGGACGCCAGGCGTGGCGAGATGGTGGTGGACTTCTGCGCCGGCGCCGGCGGCAAGACGCTGGCGCTCGGCGCCGCGATGCGCAACACCGGGCGGCTCTACGCCTTCGACGTCTCGGGGCACCGGCTCGATGCGCTCAAGCCGCGCCTGGCGCGCAGCGGCCTCTCGAACGTCCATCCGGCGCAACTCGCGCATGAGCGCGACGACCGCGTGCGCCGCCTGGCCGGAAAGATCGACCGCGTGCTGGTCGACGCGCCCTGCTCGGGCCTGGGCACGCTGCGGCGCAACCCCGACCTGAAGTGGCGCCAGAGCCCGCGCGCGGTGGCCGAGCTGCAGCTCAAGCAGCAGGCGATCCTCGCCGCCGCGGCGCGCTTGCCGAAGCCCGGCGGGCGCCTCGTCTACGCCACCTGCAGCCCGCTCGCGGCCGAGAACGAGGAGGTGGTCGCGGCTTTCGAGGCCGCCGAGGGAAGGGACTTCACGCCGTTGCCGGCCCTGCAGGCACTGCAGTCGGCGCGCGTGGAGGGGGCGGCGAGTCTGGTCCAGGGGCGGTGGCTGCGGCTGTGGCCGCACCGGCACGGCACCGACGGCTTCTTTGCGGCCGTCTGGGAGCGGAGCTGACGAGGCGGCGCGCGCAGCGCCCCATCGTCAGAATCTGACGCTCATGAAGAGGTTGGCGGAGCGTTCGGCGCCGGGCATTTGCCCATAGGGCGCGTAGCTGCGATTGGCCAGGTTGTTGAGCTCCGCCACCACGCCCAGTCCGTTGTCGAAGTCGGCCTGGATCGTCAGGTGCAGCGTGCCGTAACCGGCGGCCGAACCGCTGAGCGCGCCGGCGGCGCTGCGCAGGCGGACCTTGCTTTCGCCACGCATGAAGAGGTCCACGCTGCCGGTGGCCGGGCCCCAATGCCAGTCCTTGCGCACGCCGATGCGGCCGCTGAAGACGGGCGAACCGCCATCGTTGGTGTGGTAGCCGTTGGCGTAGCGCAGCTGGCGCCGCATCGCCGCGAACGAGGTGTAGGGCGTCAGCCCGAAGGCGCCCAGGGTGTGCTCGGCATACAGCTCCAGCCCCGAGCTGTGCGCGGCGTCGACGTTGCCGTAGGTCCCGGTGGTGCCCGTGGAGATGGTGGCGATGTAGTCCGTGGAGCGCGCATGAAAGAGCGTCGCGTCCAGCACCGTGTGCTTGGTGGTGTAGCGCGCGCCCAGTTCGTAGGTGGTGGAGGTCTCGGGCTTCAGGTCGGGGTTGCCCGTGAGGGTGACGCCGCCGCCGGTCGTCGTCAGGAAGAGCTGGCCCAGCGTCGGATAGATGTAGCCCTGCGAGACGTTGGCGCGCAGCGCCAGCCGCTCGATCGGGGTCCATGCGAGGCCGGCGGCGCCCAGCACCTGGCTGTCGGAGCCCTTGTTGCGCGCGTTGGCGACGCCGTTGGTGGTGGAGGTGAGCAGGTCCGAGCGCACGCGGTAGCCGCGCGCGCCGACGGTGGCGGTCCACTGCGGCGCCAGCGTCATCTCGTGCTGGCCGAAGACCGCGACCGAGCGCGTCTTGGCATCGTCGTAGCGCAGGCTGGTGGTGGTCGTCCCGGGCGGCGTGCGCGTGGTGTGGCTGGTCTTGTGGGCTTGCAGCCCGTCGTCCTCCCACTCCAGTCCGGCGACGGTGCGGCTGCTGGCGGAGAACTTCATCTCCGCGCGCAGCGTCGCGCCGTTGGTGGCCTGCTCGTCGAGCGAATCGGACAGCACGTTGATGCGCAACGGTCCGGCGGCGGTCGTGACGTCGTTGCGGAAGTCGCGCTCGATGGTCTGCCGGTACACGTTGACGCCGAGCTTGGTGAGCCAGGGGGCGAGTTGGGTGCCTTCGTAGAAGAGCGCGGCCTTGCGCAGGTCGCGGTGCGGCAGCGAGATCAGGAAGCCGGGCTGGCCCACGTAGACGTTGGCCGCCAGGTCGTAGGCCTGGGCCTTGACGCCGACGTAGTGCTGGCCCAGCCGGTAGCCGAGGTGGGCCGAGAGGTTGCGGTCCGACACGTCCGAGGGCTCCAGACGGCCGTCCGGCGTCTGGCGGTCGCCCTGCTCCATGCGGCCGGCGCTGACGTTGTAGTCCAGCGCGCCCGGGCCGGCTTCGACCGTGCCCGCCGCGGAGACCGAGGCGCGGTAGCCGCGCGTGGCCGACATGTAGCCGGCCGTGGCGCTGAAGCTGAAGGGCTTGTTCGCGCCTCGCTTGGTGATGATGTTGATCACGCCGCCGATCGCGCTGCTGCCCGAGACCACCGAGGACGAGCCGCGCACGACCTCGATGCGCTCGATCGTCGTCGGATCGACCAGGATGGGCTGGCCGTAGTTGGTGTGGTCGGTGAGCTTCTGGCCGTCGATCAGGATGGCCACGCGGCGCGCGGTCTCGCCGCGGATCGAGATGCGCTCGATGCCTTCCTCGGAGATCTGCACGCCCGGCACGTGGCGCAGCAGGGCGGCCATCGAGACGGGTGCGGTCTGCTTGAGCGACTCGCCCGAGATCACGGTGATCGAGGCCGGATCGCGCATCACCTCGGTCGGCAGTCCGGTGCCGATGACGGTGATCGTTCCCAACGCCAGGATGTCGTCCTGAGCGATTGCAGGGGCGGCCAGGAATGCGGCGCCCAATGAGAGGGCGCGGCCCAGCGGGGACATGGTGACTCCTTTCGTCGAAGACAAGGCAGGGTGCCTGCGCCTGGCGAAAGGGGCTGGGGAGGCTGAGAATGATTCTTATTCTATTGAATAGCCCAGCGCCGAATCTGCTGTATCTCAAGCGGCTTGCGCGTTCGTTGCATCCGCGCATCACCGGGTTCGGCCGGTGGAGATCCGTGCGCGGCGTAAAAAAGAAAAAAGCCCGCCACGCGGGCGGGTTCGTCGGAACCGGAACGGCGCAGCGTCTGCCGCGCCGGGATCACTTCAGCTTGATTTCCTTGTAGAGCACGTGCTTGCGCGCCTTGGGGTCGAACTTCAGGAACTCGAGCTTTTCGGGCGTCGTCTTCTTGTTCTTGCTCGTGGTGTAGAAGTGACCGGTGCCCGCCGTGGACTCCAGCTTGATCTTCTCGCGTCCGCCTTTGGTGGCCATGCTCGTTCTCCTCGGGTCAGAGTTCGCCGCGGGCACGCAGGTCGGCCACGACCTGCTCGATGCCGACCTTGTCGATCAACCGCAGCGCCGCGTTGCTGATGCGCAGGCGGACCCAGCGGTTCTCGTTCTCGAGCCAGAAACGGCGGTACTGCAGGTTGGGCAGGAACCGACGCTTGGTCTTGTTGTTGGCGTGGGAAACCTTGTTCCCGACCATCGGGCGCTTGCCCGTGACTTGACAGACGCGTGCCATGACGCTCGCTCCAGGGTTCTGGGTGATCCGGGTGAAAGGCCGGACGCCACGCCCAAGTTCAGGCACGGATTCCAGCAAAGCCGCAAATTATAGCGTGCGCCGCGGGCATGCCAGCCCTGGACTTCACGCTTCCTGTTGTTCGAGGTAGCGCTGCGCGTCGAGTGCGGCCATGCAGCCGGTGCCGGCGCTCGTGATCGCCTGGCGGTAGACGTGGTCCTGCACGTCGCCCGCGGCAAAGACGCCGGGCACGCTGGTGGCGGTGGCGAAGCCGTCCTGGCCGCCACGGGTGACGATGTAGCCGTCCTTCATCTCCAGCTGCCCGCGGAAGATGCCGGTGTTGGGCTCGTGCCCGATGGCGATGAAGCAGCCCTTGAGGGCGAGGTCGGTGGTCGCGCCGCCCTGCGTCGAGGCGATGCGCACGCCGGTGACGCCGCTGTCGTCGCCCAGCACCTCCTGCAGCGTGTGGAAGAGGTGCAGTTCGACCTTGCCGCTGGCGACGCGGGCCATCAGCTTGTCGATCATCACCGCCTCGGCGCGGAACTTGTCGCGGCGGTGGATCAGGTGCACCTTCGACGCGATGTTGGAGAGGTAGAGCGCCTCTTCGAGCGCGGTGTTGCCGCCGCCGACGACGCACACCACCTCGCCGCGGTAGAAGAAGCCGTCGCAGGTGGCGCAGCCGCTCACGCCCTTGCCCATCAAGGCCTGCTCGCTGGGCAGCCCCAGGTACTTGGCGCTGGCGCCGGTGGCGATGATCACGGTGTCGGCGGTATAGGTGCCCGCGTCTCCCTCGAGCACGAAGGGTCGGCGCGCGAAGTCGACCCTGGCGATGTGGTCGAAGACGATCTTCGTGTCGAAGCGCTCGGCGTGCTCCAGGAAGCGCTGCATCAGGTCCGGGCCCATCACGCCCTTCACGTCGGCGGGCCAGTTGTCGACCTCGGTGGTCGTCATGAGCTGTCCGCCTTGCGCCATGCCGGTGACGAGCACCGGTTGCAGGTTGGCGCGCGCGGCGTAGAGCGCGGCCGTATAGCCGGCGGGGCCGGAGCCGAGGATGAGGACGCGTGCGTGCGGGGTCGGTGCGTTCATGGCGATGCGATCGGTGAGGGGCCGGGCGTCCGGGGTTCGCGTCGCGCCGGACCCACGAAGAATCGCGAGTCGATGGCGCCGGGACGGGCACTGGCTGGTCGCGCCGGCCCAGATGGGCACAATAGGCGGATTCTTGCAGACCGCGGCGTGATGCACGCCCGGCGGGGAATCCACCGGTGACGACGCCGGGCGCGTACATGACGAACGAGGGGACTGCCGATGTCGATGTTGTCGAACCTGGACTTGATCCGCCGGGTGCCATTGTTCTCGATGCTGACCGCCGAGCACGCGCAGTCGGTGGCCGACAGTGTCGTCAAGCGGCGCTTTCGCCGCGGCGAACTGGTGGTCGAGCAGGGGCGCAAGAGCAACGCGCTCTTCATCCTGCTCAATGGCCGCGCGCGTGTCCTGACCTCGGACTCGCGCGGGCGCGAGGTCATCCTCGCGGTGCTGGAGGCGGGCGACTACGTCGGCGAGATGAGCCTGATCGACAACGAGCCCCATTCGGCCACGGTGCGCGCCGAGGTGCAGACCGACATGCTGGTGCTCGCGCGCGCGGATTTCGCGCGCTGCCTGCCCGAGGGCTCGTCCCTGGCCTACGCCATCCTGCGCGGACTGGTGCGGCGCCTGCGCAACGCCGATCGCCAGATCGAGTCGCTGGCGCTGCTGGACGTCTACGGCCGCGTCGCGCGCACGCTGCTGGACATGGCCGAGGACGACAACGGCGTGAAGATCATCCGCCACAAGGTCTCGCGCCAGGACATGGCCAAGGTCGTCGGCGCGTCGCGCGAGATGGTCAGCCGCGTGATGAAGGACCTCGAGGACCGCGGCGTCATCGAGACGCAGGAGAATGGCTTCGTCGTCATCAAGGAGCGGCTGCAGAGCGATTGACGGCCGCGCGCCCGCGCGGCGTGCGCGCAGCCTCGCGCCGCCTTCGCGCACAATGGGCGCATGAGTTTTCCCCTCGGATCGCTGCAGGGTGACGGCACCGCCGCCGCTGCCGGCGCCGCGCGCGCGCGCGTGCCCGCGGCGATCGGCGCGCGGCGTCAGTTCGCGCTGGTGCTCGGCTTCGTCGGCTGCACGCTGCTCTTGCTGGCGCTGGCGACGTATCACGGCAGCGATGCCGCCTACACCACCTCGGGTACCGGCGAGGCCACGCGCAACCGCGTCGGCGCGCTCGGGGCCTGGGTCGCCGACCTGCTGTACTTCCTCTTCGGTTGGTCGGCCTGGTGGCTGGTGCCGGTGAGCTGGCGCGCCTGGTTCTCGAGCCTCGCGCGCGCCGTGCGCGGCGATGATCCCGAGCCCGCCGCCGCGCGGCCGCGGCGCGCCCGGTTCTGGCTCGGCCTCGCGCTGCTGCTGGCCGCGAGTTGCGCGCTCGAATGGACGCGCGTCTACCGCTGGGAGGCGGCGCTGCCGGGGCACGCCGGGGGCGTGCTCGGGCGGCTGCTCGGCCCCGCGTCGATGCAGGGCCTGGGCTTCACCGGCTCGGGCGTGGCCTGGATCGCGCTGCTGGTCGTCGGCGTCGCGCTGGCGCTGGGCTTCTCGTGGGCACGGCTGGCCGACGCCATCGGCGCGCGCGTCGAGGCGCTGTTGGCGCGCCGGCAGGAGCGGCGCGAGCAGGCGCAGGATCGCCGCATCGGCGAGCAGGCGCTGCGCGAGCGCGAGCAGCTGGTCGACCTCGAGCTCGAGCGCCTGGACGAGCGCCCGCAGGTGCCGCGCGTGATCGAAGCGCCGGTGCTCGAAGTGCCCAAGTCCGAGCGCGTGGCGCGCGAGCGCCAGCAGCCGCTGTTCAAGGAACTCGTCGACACCAGGCTGCCGCAGGTCGACCTGCTGGATGCGGCGCCGGGCCGCCAGGAGAGCGTGCCGCCGGAGTCGCTCGAGATGACGAGCCGTCTCATCGAGAAGAAGCTCAAGGACTTCGGCGTCGAGGTGCGCGTGGTCGCGGCGCAGCCCGGGCCGGTGATCACGCGCTACGAGATCGAGCCGGCCACCGGCGTCAAGGGCGCGCAGATCGTCAACCTGGCCAAGGACCTGGCGCGTTCGCTCTCGCTGGTGAGCATCCGCGTCGTCGAGGTGGTGCCGGGCAAGAACTACATGGCGCTGGAGCTGCCCAACGCGCGCCGGCAGACGATCCGCCTGGCCGAGATCCTCGGCTCGCAGGTCTACAACGACGCCGCCTCGATGCTCACCATCGGCCTGGGCAAGGACATCGTCGGCAACCCGGTGGTGGCCGACCTGGCGAAGATGCCGCACTGCCTGGTCGCCGGCACCACCGGCTCGGGCAAGAGCGTGGGCATCAACGCGATGATCCTGAGCCTGCTCTACAAGGCCGAGGCGCGCGACGTGCGGCTCATCCTGATCGATCCGAAGATGCTCGAGATGAGCGTCTACGAGGGCATTCCGCATCTGCTGGCGCCGGTGGTCACGGACATGAAGCAGGCCGCCAACGCGCTCAACTGGTGCGTCGCCGAGATGGAGCGCCGCTACCGCCTCATGAGCCGGCTCGGCGTGCGCAACCTCTCGGGCTTCAACAAGAAGGTCGCGGAAGCCGCCGAACGCGGCGCTTCGCTGCCCAACCCCTTCAGCCTCACGCCCGAGGCGCCGGAGCCGCTGCAGCGGCTGCCGCACATCGTCGTCGTCATCGACGAGCTCGCCGACCTGATGATGGTCGTCGGCAAGAAGATCGAGGAGCTGATCGCGCGCCTGGCGCAAAAGGCGCGCGCCGCCGGGCTGCACCTGATCCTGGCGACGCAGCGCCCGAGCGTCGACGTCATCACCGGCCTCATCAAGGCCAACATCCCGACGCGGCTGTCGTTCCAGGTCAGCAGCAAGATCGACAGCCGCACCATCCTCGACCAGATGGGCGCGGAAGCGCTGCTCGGCCAGGGCGACATGCTCTACCTGCCCCCGGGCAGCGGCGTGCCGGTGCGCGTCCACGGTGCCTTCGTCAGCGACGAGGAGGTGCACCGCGTCGTCGACTACCTGCGCAGCCAGGGCGAACCCGACTACATCGAGGGCATCCTCGAAGGCGGCACGGTCGAAGTGGATGGCGAGGGCGGCGCCAATCCCGACGGGCCCACCGGCGGCGGCGAGGGCGACGCGATGTACGACCAGGCGGTGGCGGTGGTGCTGCAGCATCGGCGCGCCTCGATCTCGCTCGTGCAACGGCACCTGCGCATCGGCTACAACCGTGCCGCAAGACTGCTGGAGCAGATGGAGAAGAGCGGACTGGTGAGCGCCATGGCCAGCAACGGCAACCGCGACCTCCTGCTGCCGCGCAAGGACGAATGATCCGCACGCTGATGGCCGGCGCGCTGGCGCTGGCCTTGTGCCTGCCCGCGCGCGCCGACGCCGTCGACACGCTGCGCGCGTTCGTGCGCGACGTGTCCAGCGGACGCGCCGAATTCACGCAGACGGTGACCGCGGTCGACGGCCTGCGGCAGAAGCGCAGTCGCGGGAACTTCGAGTTCCTGCGGCCGAACCGCTTCCGCTTCGTCTACGCCGCGCCCTTCGAGCAGACCCTCGTCGCCGACGGCAGCAAGGTCTGGATCTACGATGCCGACCTGAACCAGGCGAGCTCGCGCAAGCTGGCGCAGGCGCTGAGCGGGACACCTGCGGCGCTGCTGGCCGGCGGGGATCTGGAACGCGACTTCGCGCTGCAGGCCGAATCCTCGCAGGGCGGACTCGACTGGGTGCTGGCCACCCCGCGTACTGCCGACACCGGCTTCAAGAGCGTGCGCGTGGGCTTCAAGGGCGCGGAGCCGGCGGCCATCGAGATCGTCGACAGCTTCGGCCAGCGCTCGCGCCTGGACTTCAGCGGCTTCGTCGCCAACGTCCCGCTGGCGCCGGAGTCCTTCCGCTTCGTCCCGCCGCCCGGCGCCGACCTCATCGAGCAGTGAGCCGCGCGGCAGCGGGCGGCGCGGCGCAGTGAGAATGCCGGTATGTCCGATGCCCAGGAATCGCTCTTCGCCACCGAACCCGCCGCGGCGCGCACGGCGCCCGCTTTCGTGCCGCTGGCCGAGCGCTTGAGGCCGACGAGCCTGGCCGAGGTGATCGGCCAGCCGCAACTGCTCGGGCCGGGGCGGCCGCTGCGCGTGGCGCTGGAGGGCGGCCGCGTGCACTCGATGATCCTCTGGGGGCCGCCGGGCGTGGGCAAGACGACGCTGGCGCGCCTGCTGGCCGGCGCGGTGGACGCGGAATTCATCGTGCTCTCGGCGGTGCTGGCCGGCGTGAAGGACATCCGCGAGGCCGTCGAGGTGGCGCAACGCGAGGCCCGGCGCGGACGCCGCACGCTGGTCTTCGTCGACGAGGTGCACCGCTTCAACAAGGCGCAGCAGGATGCCTTCCTGCCGCACGTCGAGTCGGGGCTCTTCACCTTCATCGGCGCGACCACCGAGAACCCGGCCTTCGAGGTCAACTCGGCGCTGCTCTCGCGCTCGACCGTGCACGTGCTGGAGCCGCTGGCCGAAGAGGATCTCGAGCGCCTGCTGCAGCGCGCGCAGGAGATCCTTCAGGCGCCGCCGCTGGATGCACCGGCGCGGAGGCAACTCGTTGCCCACGCCGACGGCGACGCGCGCCGCCTGCTCAACGCCTACGAGAGCCTGGTCGAGCTTGCCGGACCCGAGGTGCAGGTGCTCGACGAAGCGCGGCTCGAGCGCGCCCTGGGCCGCCGCCTGCGGCGCTACGACAAGGGCGGCGACGCGTTCTACGACAGCATCTCGGCGCTGCACAAGTCGGTGCGCGGCTCGGACCCGGATGCGGCGCTGTACTGGCTCGCGCGCATGCTCGACGGCGGCGCCGATGCGCGCTACGTCGCGCGCCGCGTGCTGCGCATGGCCAGCGAGGACATCGGCCTGGCCGATCCGCGTGCGCTGCGGCTGGCGCTGGACGCCGCCGAGGTGTACGAGCGCCTGGGCTCCCCCGAAGGCGAACTGGCGATCGCCGAGGCCGTCGTCTATCTTGCGGTGGCGCCCAAGTCCAACGCCGTCTACACGGCCTGGAAGGCGGTGCGCGACGCGGTGCAGGCCGACGGCTCGCGGCCGGTGCCGCCGCACCTGCGCAACGCGCCGACGAAGCTCGCGCGCCAGCTCGGCCATGGCGAGGGCTATCGCTACGCGCACGACGAGGAGGGCGGCTACGCCGCCGGCGAGCGCTACCTGCCCGACGGCGTGCCCAGCCGGCGCTTCTACGAGCCCGTGGCGCGCGGCCTCGAGCTGCGCATCGGCGAGCGCCTGCGCGAGCTGCGTGCGCTCGACGAGGGCGCGGGCAAGCCGCGCTGAGGCGCGCGCGCGGCCTGCCGTTCCCTGCGCGGGGTCGGTCGGCGCAAAGGGAAAGTCCGGCCCTGGACCCCCTTGCCCGATGCCTACAATCCGCCCCCCATGAACCCGGCCGCAGGCTCTGCGGGTGCTTCTGCACCCCGGCGTGCGGGCCGGGTTATTCGTACGTATTCGAGCGGTTTCCGCGAATGCGCCCTGGTCCCTTCGCGGGGCCGACGACCGGGACGATCCTGATGGAGATCTTCATCCAGCAGATCATCAACGGTCTGGTGCTCGGCAGCATGTATGCGCTGGTGGCACTGGGCTACACGATGGTCTACGGCATCATCAACCTGATCAACTTCGCGCACGGCGAGGTGCTGATGTTCGGTGCGCTCACCTGCTGGACCTTCGTCACGGCGATGGCGGGCTCGGGATGGCCGGCCTGGCTGATGCTGCTGGTGGGCGTGGCGCTGGCGATCGTCGTCTGCGCGGCGCTGAACTTCACCGTCGAGAAGCTCGCCTACCGGCCGCTGCGCAACGCGCCGCGGCTGGCGCCGCTGATCACCGCGATGGGCATGAGCCTGCTGCTGCAGACGCTGGCGATGATCATCTGGAAACCCAATCCCAAGCCCTTCCCGCCGCTGCTGCCGGCCACGCCGATCGACCTCGGCGGCCCGGTGATCACGATCACGCAGTGCCTCATCCTCGGGCTGACGGTGGTCACGCTCTCGGGCCTGATGTGGGTCGTCAACCGCACACGCCTGGGCCGGGCGATGCGCGCCACCGCGGAGAATCCGCGCGTGGCCTCGCTCATGGGCGTCAAGCCCGACTGGGTGATCTCGGCGACCTTCATCATCGGCGCGGCGCTGGCGGCGATCGCCGGCGTCATGTGGGCCGCCAACTACGGCACGGTGCAGCACACCATGGGCTTCCTGCCCGGGCTGAAGGCCTTCACCGCGGCAGTTCTGGGCGGCATCGGCAACCTCGCCGGCGCGGTCGTCGGCGGCGTGCTGCTGGGCCTCATCGAGGCGCTGGGCGCGGGCTACCTCGGCGAGCTCACCGGCGGCGTGTTCGGCAGCAACTACGTCGACATCTTCGCCTTCACCGCGCTCATCCTCGTGCTCACGCTGCGTCCTTCGGGCCTCCTGGGCGAACGCGTCGCGGACCGCGCCTGACCTGGAGACGATGCGATGAAGAGCAAGGTGATCGTCTTCCTGCTGTGCGCGCTGGCGCTGATCGCGCTGCCGCTCTTCGCGCAGCAGTTCGGCCAGGGCTGGGTTCGCATCCTCTCGCTGGCGCTGCTGTACGTGCTGCTGGCCCTGGGCCTGAACATCGTCGTCGGCTACGCCGGGCTGCTCGACCTCGGCTACGTGGCCTTCTACGCCGTGGGCGCCTACATGTACGCGCTCATGGCCAGCCCACACCTGGGCGAGCACTTCGAGTGGTTTGCACAGATGTTCCCGGAGGGCCTGCACACGCCGATCTGGATCGTGGTGCCGATGGCGGCCTTCCTCGCCGGCATCGTCGGCGTGCTGCTGGGCATCCCGGTGCTCAAGCTGCGCGGCGACTACCTGGCCATCGTCACGCTGGGCTTCGGCGAGATCATCCGCGTCTTCCTCAACAACCTCGAGTACCCGTACAACATCACCAACGGCCCGCGCGGACTGGATCGCATCGATTCGATGAACATCTTCGGCTTCAGCTTCGGCAAGGCCATCGAGATCGGCGACTTCCGCATCCCCTCGGTGACGCTGTACTACTACCTCTTTCTGGTGCTCGTGGTGCTGAGCGTGATCGTCTGCCACCGCCTGGAGACGAGCCGCATCGGCCGCGCCTGGATGGCGATCCGCGAGGACGAGGTCGCCGCCAAGGCCATGGGCATCAACACGCGCAACATGAAGCTGCTGGCCTTCGGCATGGGGGCCACCTTCGGCGGCGTCTCGGGGGCCATGTTCGCGTCCTTCCAGGGCTTCGTCTCGCCCGAGTCCTTCACGCTCATGGAGAGCATCATGATCGTGGCCATGGTCGTGCTCGGCGGCCTGGGCCACATCCCGGGCGTGATCGTGGGCGCGCTCATGCTGGCCGCGCTGCCCGAGGTGCTGCGCTACGTCGCCGGCGACGTGCAGAACATGACCGGCGGACGCATCGACTCGGCCATCCTGCGCCAGCTGCTGATCGCGCTGGCGATGATCGTCATCATGCTCATGCGCCCGCGCGGCCTGTGGCCCTCGCCCGAGCACGGCAAGGCCGCGCCGTCACCGGTCTGAGGAGCGGGCGTCATGAGCCAGATCGTTCTCGACGTGCAGGGCGTGAGCAAGCGCTTCGGCGGCCTGCAGGCGCTCTCGGATGTCGGCATCCGCATCCGCCAGGGCGAGGTCTACGGCCTCATCGGCCCCAACGGCGCGGGCAAGACGACCTTCTTCAACGTCATCACCGGGCTCTACATCCCGGATTCCGGCAGCTTCGCCCTCGGCGGCAAGCCCTACAAGCCCAGCGCGGTGCACGAGGTCGCCAAGGCCGGCATCGCGCGCACCTTCCAGAACATCCGCCTCTTCCCGGAGATGACGGCGCTCGAGAACGTGATGGTCGGCCGCCACGTCCGCACGCGCTCGGGCCTCTTCGGCGCGGTCTTCCGCAGCGCGGGCTTCAAGGCCGAGGAGGCGGCGATCGCCGCGCGCGCGCAGGAACTGCTCGACTACGTCGGCATCGGCCGCTACGGCGAGTACAAGGCGCGCACGCTCTCCTACGGCGACCAGCGGCGCCTGGAGATCGCGCGCGCGCTCGCCACCGATCCGCAGCTGATCGCGCTGGACGAGCCGGCGGCCGGAATGAACGCCACCGAGAAGGTGGTGCTGCGCGAGCTCATCGACCGCATCCGCCGCGACGATCGCACCATCCTGCTCATCGAGCACGACGTGAAGCTGGTGATGGGCCTGTGCGATCGCGTGACCGTGCTCGACTACGGGCGCCAGATCGCGGAAGGGACGCCCTCCGAGGTGCAGAGGGACGAGAAGGTGATCGAGGCCTACCTCGGTACCGGGGGGCATTGATGAGCGCAACCTTCCTCAAGGTCACGGGACTCAAGGTCGCCTACGGCGGCATCCAGGCGGTCAAGGGCATCGATTTCGAGGTCCGCGAAGGCGAACTGGTGAGCCTGATCGGCGCCAACGGCGCGGGCAAGACGACGACGCTGAAGGCCATCACCGGCACGCAGCCGGTGGCGTCCGGAGACATCGAGTACCTGGGCCGCAGCATCAAGGGCCAGGGCCCCTGGGATCTCGTCAAGCAGGGCCTGGTGATGGTGCCCGAAGGGCGCGGCACCTTCACCCGCATGTCGATCACCGAGAACCTGCTCATGGGCGCATTCGTGCGCCGCGACCGCGAGATCGACGCCGACATCGAGCGCGTGTTCGAGATCTTCCCGCGGCTGAAGGAACGGCGGCACCAGTTGGCCGGCACGATGAGCGGCGGCGAGCAGCAGATGCTGGCGATGGGACGCGCGCTGATGGCGCGCCCCAAGCTGCTGCTGATGGACGAGCCCAGCATGGGCCTGTCGCCGATCATGGTCGACAAGATCTTCGAGGTCGTGGCCGACATCCACAAGCGCGGCACCACCATCCTGCTGGTGGAACAGAACGCCAGCCGCGCGCTCGGCCTGGCCGACCGCGGCTACGTCATGGACTCGGGCGAAGTCACCATGAGCGGCGAGGCCAAGGCGCTGCTCGCCGACCCGAAGGTGCGCGCCGCGTATCTGGGCGAGTAGCGCTGCCATTCAGCCGAGCCGTTCTTCGACTTCGGCGTCTTCGGTGCCGCCTGGGCCGGCCTTGCGGCCTGCGTTTCAGCGCGCCATGGCCCCGTGCTTGTCGGCCTCGGAGGTGAAGGCGTCGGCGTAGAAGGCTTCGGGCGGCAGGCCGCAGCGGGCGACGAAGTCGCGCTCGGCGGCCTGCACCATGGCCGGTGTGCCGCAGGCGTAGACCTCGTGTGCGGCGAGGTCGGGGAAGTCGGCCATCACCGCCTCGTGCACGAAGCCGCCGCGCCCGCGCCAGGCATCCTCGGGGGCGGCTTCGGAGAGCACCGGCACGTAGCGCAGCCAGGGCAGGGCGGCCGCCTGCTCTTCGCACCAGGCGTGGCGGTAGAGGTCGGCGCGCCGGCGGCATCCCCAGTAGAGCGTGGTGGGGCGCGTCAGCCCCTTGTCCTGCATGTGCTGCAGGATCGCCTGGATCGGCGCGAAGCCGGTGCCGCTGGCCAGCAGGATGATGGGCTTGCGGCTCTCCTCGCGCAGGAAGAAGCTGCCGAAGGGGCCTTCGGCGCGCAGGATGTCGCGCTCCTTGAGCGTCGTGAACACCTGCTCGGTGAAGAGCCCGCCGGGCATGCGGCGGATGTGCAGTTCGACGGCCGGCGGGCTGCCCAGGCGCGAAGGCGCGCTGGCCATGCTGTAGCTGCGCCGCGCGCCGTCCTTGAGGATGAACTCGAGGTACTGGCCGGCGAAGAACTGGAAGTTCTGGTTCGCCGGCAACTGCAGGCGCACGATGGCGACATCCTCGGCGGCCCGCTCGATGGAGAGCACGCGCGTGGGCATCTTCTGCACCGGGTGTTCGCCCGCACCCGGCACCATGCGCGCCTCGATCGCGCAATCGGTCAGTGCGCGCGCGCAGCAGGTGAGGATGAGTCCGGCCTGCTTCTCGGCCTCGGAGAGCGCCTTGAGCTGGTGCGGGCCCTGCTCCACCCGGCCTTCGAGCAAGCGGCTCTTGCACGAGCCGCAGGCGCCGTCGCGACAGCCGTAGGGCATGCCGATGCCCTGGCGGATGGCGGCGGCGAGGATGGCTTCGTCGTCCTCGACGGTGAAGCTGCGTCCGGCGGGCTGGAGGCTGATGCGATGGCTCACGTTCGAAGCGGTCCGGTGGCTGTGGGAAGGGCTCTGTCTACACTCGGGCGCGGATTGTGCCTGCCAAGGGCAGAGCTGCGACCTCGCCGCGCCGATGACCTCCCTGGCTTCCTCCCTTCGCCGACCCCGCCTGCTCATCGTCGGCTGCGGCGACATCGGCCTGCGCGTGCTGCGTCTGCTGCATCCACGTTGGCGCGTCTTCGCCCTCAGTTCGACGCCCGCGCGCGTGCCCGCGCTGCGCGCCGCGGGCGCCGTGCCCTTGCTCGGCGACCTTGACGACGCGGCGACGCTCGGCCGCCTGGGTGCGCTGGCCACGCATGTGCTGCATCTGGCACCGCCAGCGCCGGAAGGCCCGATCGACGCGCGCACGCGCCGTCTGGTCAGTGCGCTGGCACGCGGCGGCGGCGTGCAGCGCTTCGTCTACGCCAGCACGAGCGGCGTCTACGGCGACTGCCATGGCGCGCGCGTGCCCGAGACGCGGCGCGTGGCGCCGGCGAGCGCGCGCGCGCAGCGGCGAGCCGATGCCGAGGCGAGCGTGCGCGCCTGGGGTCGACGCAGCGGCGTGTGCGTGAGCATCCTGCGCGTGCCCGGCATCTACGCGCTCGACCGCGCCGGCGGCGACCCGCGCGAGCGCCTGCGGCGCGGCACGCCGGTGCTGCGCGAAGAGGACGACGTCTACACCAGCCACATCCACGCCGACGACCTCGCGCGCGCCTGCGTGGCCGCGCTCCTGCGCGGCCGGTCGCAGCGCATCGTCAACGTCTGCGACGACACCGAACTGCGCATGGGCGACTACTTTGACCTCGCCGCCGATCTGCTCGACTGCCCACGGCCGCCGCGCATCTCGCGCGCGCAAGCGCAGGCCCAGCTCTCGCCGCTGTCGGTGAGCTTCATGAGCGAGTCGCGGCGGCTGGACAACACGCGGCTGCGCCACGAATTACGCCTGCGGCTGCGCTACCCGACCGTGGCCGCCGGCCTGCGCAGCCGCCAGTGAATGTGCGCTGACGACGTGCTCAGCGGCGCCGGCCTGCGAAAGGCGACTGCCCGCGCCAGTAGCGGATCATCAGCCAGCCGCCCAGCATGCCGCCCAGGTGCGCGAAGTGCGCGACGCCGCTGGCGCCGGAGAGGCCCAGCAGCAGCTCCAGGCCGCCGAAGATGAGGACGAAGGTCTTGGCCTTCATCGGGATGGGCGGGAACAGCGGCATGATGGTGCGGTTGGGGAACAGCATGCCGAAGGCCAGCAGCAGCGCGTAGAGCGCGCCCGAGGCGCCGACCGTGGGCGCCATCGATCCGGTGACGAGGGTGAAGACGATCTGCGAGGCCGCCGCGGCGAGCGCGCCGGCGAGCAGGAAGTTGATGTAGCGCTTCTGGCCCCAGAGCCGCTCCAGCTCGGAGCCGAACATCCACAGGCCCAGCATGTTGAAGAAGAGGTGGCCCACGCCGCCGTGCAGGAAGGCGTAGCTCAGCACCTGCCAGGGCATGAAGCGCCCCGAATCCAGCGGCCAGAGCGCGAACCAGAACGGCAGCGGGACGAACAGCGAGATGCAGAACAGCGCCGTGCAGATCAGCATCAGCGCCTTGGTGATCGGTGGAATCGGCGGCATGAGGGAGCAAGCGATGCGGCGCGGCAAACGCCGTCGATGGGGTTTTGGTGCCCGGGGCCGGACTCGAACCGGCACGCCTTGCGGCGGGGGATTTTGAGTCCCCTGCGTCTACCGATTTCGCCACCCGGGCCTCGTGGGTGCTGCCGACGGCACGCGTGAAGCGAGGAATTATGTCATGCGGGTCTTGGCCGGCACGCGCGCGCGGCGACAATCCGCAGCCAGCAAGGAAACATCGCGATGAGCTCCAAGCCCCCCGTCTACCGGACGCTCGAGGAAACGATCGGCCACACGCCGCTGGTGCGCGTGCAGCGCCTGCCCGGCGCGGCGGCCGCTGCGCGCGGCAACGTCGTGCTGGCCAAGCTCGAGGGCAACAACCCCGCGGGTTCGGTGAAGGACCGCCCGGCGATCAGCATGATCCGCCGCGCCGAGGAGCGCGGCGAGATCCGCCCCGGCGACACCCTGATCGAGGCCACGAGCGGCAACACCGGCATCGCGCTGGCGATGGCCGCGGCCATCCGCGGCTATCGCATGGTGCTGGTGATGCCCGAGGACCTCTCCGTGGAACGCGCGCAGACGATGAAGGCCTTCGGCGCCGAGCTCGTGCTCACGCCGCGCTCGGGCGGCATGGAGTACGCGCGCGACCTCGCCGAGCAGATGCAGCGCGAGGGCAAGGGGCGCGTGCTCGACCAGTTCGCCAACGCCGACAACCCGCGCGTGCACGAGGAGACGACCGGCCCCGAGATCTGGGAGCAGACCGCGGGCCGCGTCACGCATTTCGTGAGCGCGATGGGCACCACCGGCACCATCACCGGCGTCTCGCGCTTCCTCAAGGGTCGCAACCCGGCGCTGCGCGTCGTCGGCGCGCAGCCCGCCGAAGGCGCGCGCATCCCGGGCATCCGCAAGTGGCCAGAGGCCTATCAGCCGCGCATCTACGATCCGGGCCTGGTCGACGAGACGGTGAGCGTCGGTCAGGCCGATGCCGAGGAGACGGCGCGGCGCCTGGCGCGCGAGGAGGGCCTGTTCGCCGGCATCTCCACCGGCGGCGCCTGCTGGGTCGCGCTGCAGCTCGCCGCGCAACTGGAAGGCGCGACCATCGTCTTCGTCGCCTGCGACCGCGGCGACCGCTACCTCTCCACGGGCGTCTTTCCTGCCTGATTCGCGCGACGCGCACCCCATCGCACCATGGCCTACGAGCACCGCTACTGCCCGAACTGCGCCGCGCCGCTGCAGATGATCGTCGCCGCCGAGGACAGCGGCGACAAGGAACGGCTGCGCTGCCCGGCCTGCGCCTGGACGCACTGGAACAACCCGGTGCCGGTGCTGGCGGCGGTGATCGAGTGCATCGACCGTGACGGCCAGTTGCTGCTGGCGCGCAATGCCTTCTGGACGCACCGCATGTTCGGCCTCATCACCGGCTTCATGGAGGCCGGCGAGACGCCCGAGGACGGCATCGCGCGCGAGGTCGCGGAAGAGACTTCGCTGCAGGTGAAGTCCCTGTCGCTGATCGGCGTCTACGACTTCCAGCGCATGAACCAGCTCATCGTCGCCTACCACGCGCAGGCGCAGGGCGAGATCCGGCTCTCGCCCGAGCTCGCCGAGTACAAGCTCTTCACGCCCGCGAGCGTGCGCTGCTGGCGCGCGGGCACCGGCTTCGCGCTCGCCGACTGGCTGCGCGCGCGCGGCCACGAGCCGCAATTCATCGACTGGCCGCGCCGATCGGGCTAGGCCTCAACCTTTCAGGGACCACGCCATGAATCCCCAGAGAGAACTCGACACGCGCGGACTCAACTGCCCGCTGCCCATCCTGAAGACGAAGAAGATGCTGGCCGACATGCAGGCCGGCGAGCTGCTGCGCGTGGTCTCCACCGATCCGGGGTCGATGCGCGACTTCCAGGCCTTCGCGCGCCAGACCGGACACGAACTCGTCGAGCAGAGCAGCGCCGGCAGCGAGTTCATCCACGTGCTGCGCCGCCGCTGAAGCGGCGGGCCGCGCGCATCACGCCGCGCGGCGCACGCGCCGGATCTCGTCGACGATGAGGCAGAAGGCGCCCAGCGTGATCGCGCTGTCGGCGAGGTTGAACGCGGGGAAGTAGCCGCCGCGGAAGACGGGCGCGAGGAGGTCGAAGCGAAACTGCAGGAAGTCGATCACGTGGCCGTGCAGCAGGCGGTCGATGACGTTGCCCAGCGCCCCGCCCATGATCATGCTGACGGCGAAGCAGAAGAGCTTCTGCGTCGGATGGCTGCGCATCATCCAGACGATGAAGGCCGAGGCGGCCAGGCCAAGCCCGGCGAAGAACCAGCGCTGCCAGCCCGATGCCCCGGCGAGGAAGGAGAACGCGGCCCCCGGGTTGTGCGCGCGCACGAGCGCGAACCAGCTCGTGAGCGGGCGCGCGTCGCCGAGCTGGAAGCTGTGGACGATGAGCGTCTTCGTGAGCTGGTCGGCGAGCACGACGAGTGCCGCCAGCGCCAGCCACAGCGCGAGGCCGGGCGAACGGCCGGCGCGCGCCATCAGGCCACGCGCCGCGGCTCGCCGGCGCCGTAGAGGTTGCTCGTGCAGCGTCCGCACAGGCCCGGGTGCGCGTCGTCGTGGCCGACGTCCTCGCGCCAGTGCCAGCAGCGCTCGCACTTGCTCGCCGTCGATGGGGTCACCGTCACCGTCAACTCGCGGGCCTCGACGACTTCGGCCGCCGAGGTGATGAGCACGAACCTCAGGTCCTCGCCGAGCGAACGCAGCAGCGCGAGATCGTCGCCTGCCGCGCCGACGCGCACCGTGGCCTGCAGCGAGGAGCCGACGCCCCCCTGCGCGCGCACCTCCTCGATCGCCTTGTTCACGGCTTCGCGGATGGCCTGCACGCGCGCCCAGCGCGCCAGCAGCGCGGCGTCGGGTGTGCCCAGGTCCAGGTAGGTCTCGGTGAAGATGGAAACCGCGTCCGGCCGCAGCAGCTTCCAGGCCTCCTCGGCGGTGAAGCTCAGGAAGGGCGCCATCCAGCGCAGCATGGCCTGCGTGATCGTCCACAGCGCGCTCTGCGCGCTGCGCCGCGCCGGGCTGTCCGCGGCCGTGGTGTAGAGCCGGTCCTTGAGCACGTCGAGGTAGAAGGCGCCCAGGTCCTCGCTGCAGTAGACCTGCAGCTTGGCCACCACCGGGTGGAACTCGTAGCGCTCGTAGTGCGCCAGCACCTCGGCCTGGAAGGCCGCCGCGCGCGCGAGCGCATAGCGGTCGATCTCGAGCATCCGCTGCGGCGGCACGGCGTCGCGCTCGGGGTCGAAGTCCGAGGTGTTGGCGAGCAGGAAGCGCAGCGTGTTGCGGATGCGGCGGTAGCCGTCGACGACGCGGGCGAGGATCTTGTCGTCGCCGGCGATGTCGCCCGAATAGTCGCTGGCCGCCACCCACAGGCGGATGATCTCGGCGCCGAGCTTGTGCATCACCGCCTGCGGCTCGATGCCGTTGCCCAGGCTCTTGCTCATCTTGCGCCCCTGGGCGTCGACCGTGAAGCCGTGCGTGAGCAGGCCGCGGAAGGGGGCGCGGTCGTAGAGCGCGCAGGCCACCAGCAGCGAGCTGTGGAACCAGCCTCGGTGCTGGTCGTGGCCTTCGAGGTAGAGGTCGGCCTCGGGGCCTTGCGCGTGATGGCTGGGCTGCGCCGCGTCGCCGCGATGGCTGCCGCGCAGCACATGCTGGAAGGTGCTGCCCGAATCGAACCAGACCTCGAGGATGTCGCTGCTCTTGGTGTAGTGCGCGGCGTCCTCGGGCCCGAGGATGTCTTCGGCGCGGACGCGGCTCCAGGCCTCGATGCCGCCGCGCTCGACGATGTCGGCCGCCTGGTCGAGGATCTCCATCGTGCGCGGGTGCAGCTCGCCGCTGTCCTTGTGCAGGAAGAAGGGCAGCGGCACGCCCCAGCTGCGCTGGCGGCTGATGCACCAGTCGGGGCGGTTGGCGATCATGTCGCGCAGCCGCGCCTTGCCGTTCTCG
>Ga0116142_10000124_pt1 | contig 95853 bp, 81 predicted proteins | sample AD_UKC033_MetaG_FD_89785 | JGI IMG/M metagenome (GOLD analysis project Ga0116142, IMG submission 89785) | Active sludge microbial communities of municipal wastewater-treating anaerobic digesters from USA - AD_UKC033_MetaG | ecosystem: Engineered > Bioreactor > Anaerobic > Digestate | place: USA... | reverse complement strand
GCCCAAGTTCTACGCCTGCTCGATGCTGCCCTACCCCAGCGGCAAGCTGCACATGGGGCACGTGCGCAACTACACCATCAACGACATGATGGCGCGCCAGCTGCGCATGAAGGGCTACAACGTCCTGATGCCGATGGGCTGGGACGCCTTCGGGCTGCCGGCCGAGAACGCGGCGATCAAGAACAAGGTGCCGCCGGCCGCGTGGACCTACTCGAACATCGCCCACATGAAGGGCCAGATGCGCGCGATGGGCCTGGCGATCGACTGGAGCCGCGAGGTCGCCACCTGCCACCCCGGCTACTACCGCTGGAACCAGTGGCTGTTCCTGAAGATGCTGCAGGCGGGCATCGCCGAGCGGCGCACGCAGCTCGTCAACTGGGACCCGGTCGACCAGACGGTGCTGGCCAACGAGCAGGTGATCGACGGCCGCGGCTGGCGCAGCGGCGCGCTGGTGGAAAAGCGCGAGATCCCGGGCTACTACCTGAACATCACGCGCTACGCCGAGGAACTGCTGGCCGGCGTGGCCGACAGCACGTCGCGGCACTACCTCGAAGGCTGGCCCGAGCGCGTGCGCCTGATGCAGGAGCACTGGATCGGCCGCAGCGAAGGCGTGCGCTTTGCCTTCACGCACGACATCCGCGGCGCCGACGGCAAGCCGATCCAGGGCGGGCGCATGCACGTCTTCACGACGCGCGCCGACACGCTGATGGGCGTGACCTTCTGCGCCGTCGCGCCCGAGCACCCGCTGGCCGAACACGCGGCGAAGAGCAATCCGGCGGTTGCGGCCTTCATCGAGGAATGCAAGAAGGGCGGCACCACCGAGGCCGAGCTCGCGCTCAAGGAGAAGAAGGGCATAGCCACCGGCTTGACCGTGCGCCATCCGATCACCGGGCAGGCGATCCCGCTGTGGATCGGCAACTACGTGCTGATGAGCTACGGCGACGGTGCGGTGATGGGCGTTCCGGCGCACGACGAGCGCGACTTCGCGTTCGCGCTGGAATACAAGCTGCCGATCACGCAGGTCGTGCATATCGACGGCGAGCACTTCGACTATCACCGCTGGCAGCCCTGGTACGCCGACAAGGCGCGCGGCATCACGATCAACAGCGACAACTTCAGCGGCCTGACGCACCAGGCCGCGGTCGACGCCATCGCCAAGGCGCTGCAGGCCAAGGGCCTGGGCGAGAAGAAGACGACCTGGCGGCTGCGCGACTGGGGCATCAGCCGCCAGCGCTACTGGGGCACGCCGATCCCGATCATCCACTGCGAGATACACGGCGCGGTGCCGGTGCCCGAGTCCGACCTGCCGGTGGTGCTGCCCGAGGACTGCATCCCCGACGGCAGCGGCAACCCGCTGAACAAGCACGAAGGCTTTCACGCCGGCGTCAAGTGCCCGACCTGCGGCCGCCCCGCGCGCCGCGAGACGGACACGATGGATACCTTCGTCGACAGCTCCTGGTACTTCATGCGCTACTGCGACCCGCGCCTGGAAAGCGCGATGGTCGGCGCCGGCACGCAGTACTGGATGCCGATGGACCAGTACATCGGCGGCATCGAGCACGCGATCCTGCACCTGCTCTACGCGCGCTTCTGGACCATGGTGATGCGCGACCTCGGCCTGGTGCGCGCGAGCGAACCCTTCGTGCGCCTGCTGACGCAGGGCATGGTGCTCAACGAAGCCTTCTCGCGCGTGAGCGCCGAGGCCGGGCGCGAGTACTTCTGGGCACAGGACCTGGACATCGTGCGCGACGATCACGCGCAGGTCGTCTCGGCCACCGCCAGGCGCGACGGCCAGCCGGTGACCTACGAGGGCTGGACGACGATGTCCAAGTCCAAGAACAACGGCGTCGACCCGCAGGAGGTGATCGACCGCTTCGGGGCCGACACCGCGCGCCTGTTCATGATGTTCGCGAGCCCCCCGGAGCAGACCGTCGAATGGAATGACGCCGGGGTCGAGGGGGCGCACCGCTTCCTGCGCCGCATCTGGAGCTTCGCGCACCGGAACGCGGCGCTGCTGGCCGCTGCCGGCGCGCCGGAGACGACGCCCGCGGCCAGGGCGCTGCGGCTGGAGATGCACACCGTGCTGCGCCAGGTGAGCTACGACTTCGAGCGCATGCAGTACAACACCGTCGTCAGCGGCGCGATGAAGATGCTCAATGCGCTCGAAGCGGCGGCGCAGGCGCAGCCGGTTGGCGCCGGGGCGCTGCGCGAGGGGGTCGGCATCCTGCTGCGCGTGCTCTATCCGGCGTGCCCGCACCTGACCTGGATGCTCTGGCGCGAGCTGGGCTTCGAGGCGCAGCTGGGCGATCTGCTCGATGCGCCCTGGCCGGAGGTCGACGAGGCCGCGCTCGTGCAGGACGAGATCGAGCTCGTGCTGCAGGTCAACGGCAAGCTGCGCGGGCAGCTGCGCGTGCCTGCCGCCGCCGACCGCGCCGCGATCGAGGCCGCGGCGGTCGCGCATCCCGACTGCGTGCGCTTCTGCGAGGGCAGGAAGCCCAAGAAGGTTATCGTGGTGCCGGGCCGCCTCGTCAATGTCGTCGTCTGACGCGGGCGCCCGCGGGCGCCGCGCGTGGCTGCGCGCGGTGCTGCTGGCGGGCACGGCCGCGTCGCTGACCGCGTGCGGCTTCCGGATGGTCGGGCGCGAGCCGATGACCTTCTCGCGCATCGCGCTCACCGGCTTTGCGCCGCGCTCGCCGCTGCGCCAGGCGCTGGCCGAGGCCCTGCAGGCGCGCGGGCTGACGGTCGAGGAGGATCCCGCGCGCGCCGAGCTCGTGCTGCAGGCGCTGGCCGACGCGCGTGAGCGCAGCGTCGTCGCGACGACCTCGGCCGCGCAGGTGCGCGAACTGCAGCTTCGGCTGCGGCTGCGCTGGCGCACGCACACGCCATCCGGGCGCGAACTCACCGCGCCGGCCGAGCTGGTGCTGGCGCGCGACATGAGCTACAGCGAGAACATGGCGCTGGCCAAGCAGTACGAGGAGGAGGACCTCTACCGCCGGATGGAGGCCGACGTTGTCGCACAGCTTGTGCGCCGGCTGGCCGCGGTACGGATCTGAGGGCGGGCGGCCGCGATGCAGATCCGTGCCGAGCAGCTCGAGGCGCGCCTGCGGCGCGGCCTGGACGCCGTCTACACGCTGCACGGCGACGAGCCGCTGCAGGCGCAGGAAGCGGCCGACGCGATCCGCGCCGCGGCGCGTGCCGCCGGCTACACCGATCGCAGCGTCTTCACTGTCGGCGGTGCGCACTTCGACTGGAGCGGCGTGCTCGGCGCGGCGCTGGCGCGCAGCCTCTTCGCCGAACGCCAGCTCGTCGAGATCCGCATCCCCTCGGGCAAGCCGGGCAAGGAAGGATCGGCGGCGCTGCAACGCTACTGCCAGGCGCTGCCCGAGGACGTGCTGACCCTCGTGCAGCTGCCGCGGCTGGACGGGCAGCAGCAGAAGAGCGCGTGGTTCGCGGCGCTCGATACCGCCGGCGTGAGCCTGCGCCTGGACCGGGTCGAGCGCCCGGCGCTGCCGGCGTGGCTCGCGCAGCGTCTCGCGCGGCAGGGGCAGCGCGTGCAGGACGGCGAGGCCGGACGGCAGACGCTGGCCTTCCTCGCCGACCGCGTCGAGGGCAACCTGCTCGCCGCGCACCAGGAGCTGCAGAAGCTGGCGCTGCTCTATCCGGCCGGTGAACTCGGCTTCGAGCAGGTCGAGGCCGCGGTGCTCGACGTCGCGCGCTACGACGTCTTCAAGCTCGGCGAGTCGATCCTTGCCGGCCAGCTCGCGCGCGCGCTGCGCATGCTCGACGGCCTGCGTGCCGAAGGGCAGGCACCGGTGCTCGTGCACTGGACGCTGGCCGAGGACATCCGCGCCCTCGATCGCGTGCGCCGCGCGCTCGACGAAGGCCGTCCGCTGCCGCTGGCGCTGCGCGAGGCGCGCGTCTGGGGCCTGAAGGAAAAGCTGTTCGAACGCGCGCTGCCGCGCCTGACGGCGCATCGGCTCGCGCACTGGCTCGACGCCGCGAGTACCTGCGACGGGCTCGTCAAGGGCCTGCGCCACCCCGATTGGCCCGATGAGCCCTGGGCGGCGCTGCGCCGGCTCGTGCTGCTGATGCTCGAGCCGCTGTGCCCGGAGGCGACGCACCCTCTGGCGCTGCAGCGCACGGCGTAGCCGGCCGGATCAGTACCCGCTCTGACGATCGACGAGGTGGCGCAGCGGCTGCCCGTCGCGCAGCGCACGCAGGTTGGCGACGGCCACCGCGGCGGCGCTGCGATAGTCGGTCTGCGCCGAGACATGCGGCAGCACGGTGACGCGTTCGTGCGTCCAGTACGGATGCTCGGGCGGCAAGGGCTCCGGGTGGAAGACGTCGAGCACCGCGTGAGCGAGGTGACCGCTGTCGAGTGCGGCGACCAGGTCGGCGTCGACGAGGTGACGCCCGCGCGCCAGGTTCACGACGCCGGCGCCGCGGGGTAGCGCTGCCAAGAGCCGCGCGTTCAGGATGCCGGCGGTCTCGTCGGTGAGCGGCAGCAGGTTGATCAGCACCTGCGCATTGGCGAGCGCCTGCTGCAGCGCCGGTTCGCCGTCGATGCGCGCGATCCCGGCGATCGCCGCGCCCGGACGGCGTGACCAGCCGGTGACGGCAAAGCCGTTGGCGGCCAGGGCCCGCGCGACGGCGCTGCCGATCTCGCCCAGGCCCAGCACCAGCACCGGGCATTCGTCGGCGCGCCGCTGCCCGTGCTGGCGCCACAGCCGCTGGCGCTGCTGGCGCGCGTAGCCGAAGAAGCCGCGCTGCAGCGCGATCGTCGCCCAGAGCGCGGTCTCGGCCATCGCCCGGCTCATCGCCGGATCGACCATGCGCGCGATCGGGACGCCGGCCGGCAGCGTCGGGTCGGCGATCAGGCGCTCGACCCCCGCCCACAGGCTCTGGATCAGGCGCAGCGCTGGCAGCCCCTGCAGGCTGCCGGGCGGCGGATTGGCGACGACGGCTGCCTCGATCTCGCCGGCGCGCCCTTGCGCCTGCCGCGCGTCGAACCAGCGCGCCTCGGGCATCGCCTGCGCCAACGCCTCGCGCCAGGCCTGCGCTTCGTCGGGCTCGAAATCGCCGCAAAGGAGGATGTTCATGCGACAAGGCTAACGCCTCTGGCGCTCAAGCCCGGCAGCGCGCCGCCGAAATTCGAGACAGGCCCATCGCCGTGCCCAGGCGCAGCGCGGCCTCGACGACGCCCAGGACTTCACGACGACCCCGGCCATGACCCCCGCCCTCCGCCTGCCCGGCAGCCTGCGCGGCACTCTGCTGCTGGCGTTGCTCGCCGCCGTGTTCGTGCCGGCGCTGTTGTGGCTGATGCTGGATCTGGCGCTGGCGGGCTCCTCCGCAGCGGCTGCACCGCTGCGCCGCGCGGCGGTGCTGCTGATGGTGGCGGTGCAGGCGATCGCCATCGCCGGCCTGCTGCTGCACCTGCTGCTGCGGCGGCTGGACGGGCCGCTGATGCAGGTCGCCGAGCACGCGCACGGCCTGGCCGCGCTGCGCCCGGTGACGCCGCTGCACGTCGACGCGAGCGCTGCCGAGTTCCTGCCGCTCGTACGCAGCCTCGCCGAGTTGCGCGAGCGGCTGGAGAAGCTCAACGCCGAGGTGCAGGCGGGCCATGTGCGCCTGCACAAGGCGGTGATGTACGACGTGCTCACCGGCCTGCCCAACCGGGTGCTGATGCACGAGCTCTTCGGCCACGAGGCGGCCTCGGCGCGCCGTCATGGGAACGCGCTGGCGCTGCTGCGCGTCGGCCTGGATCGGCTGGAGATGGTCAAGGACACGCTTGGACATGCCGTTGGCGACGAGCTTGTCACCGGCATGGCGCACCGGCTCGCGGCGACGCTGCGCGACGCCGATTTCATCTGCCGTGCCGGTGACGGCGAATTCCTCGTGCTGCTGACCGGGCCGGCCGGCTGGGACCGCGTCGCCAGCGCCGCGAACCGGCTGCTGCGCGCGGTCGAGGAGCCGCTGCAGCTGCCGCGCAGCGGACATGTGTTGAGCGTCTGGGGGAGCATCGGGATCGCGATGTACCCCACGGACGGGGCCGACTTCGAGGGACTGGTGCGCGCTGCGTCGCTGGCCCTGCAGCGCAGCCGGGCGCTCGGGCAAGGCCGCTACAGCTTCTACCAGCCGGGCCTCGACCAGGCGCTGCGCGAACGCATCGACGCCGAGCACGAGCTCGCGCGTGCGCTCGAGCGCGACGAGTTCGAGCTGCACTACCAGCCGATCGTCGATGCCGGCAGTGGTCGCGCCGTCGGCTGCGAGGCGCTGCTGCGCTGGCGGCACCCGCAGCGCGGGCTGCTCGCGCCGGCGGACTTCATCGAAACCGCGCGCCAGTGCGGGCTGATCGCCGACATCGACGCCTGGGTGCTGGGCGCTGCCTGCGCCGACCTCGCGCGCTGGCTCGGCGAGGGGCTGAGCCCGGGACGACTGGCGATCAACCTCTCGGTGCAGCAGGCGCGCAACCCGGCGCTTTCCGAGGCGCTGCGCGACGCGCTCGACCGCCACGCCCTGGTGCCGGCGATGCTCGAGATCGAGATCACCGAGGACGCCTTCCTGCACGACCCCGATGGTGTGCCGCGGGCGCTGGCGCGCTGGCGGGCGCTGGGCCTGGCGCTGACGGTCGACGACTTCGGCAGCGGCTATGTCTCGCTGTCGCAGCTCAAGCGGCTGCGGCCGCAACGGCTGAAGATCGACTGCGGTCTCGTCCAGGGACTGCCCGACGATCCCGAGGATGGAGCGCTGGCAGAGGCGATGCTCGCGCTGGCTGCGGCACTCGGGATCGAGGCGGTGGCCGAAGGCGTCGAGACGGCAGCACAGCGGCAGTGGCTGCTCGAACGCGGCTGCCCGCTGCAGCAAGGGCATCTGCACGGGCGGCCGCTGCCGGCGGCGGTCTTCGAAAGCTGGCTCGCCGAAGCCGAAGCTCGCACGGCGTCGGCCTGAGGATCCGGAGTGGTCCTCGCGACCCGAATCAGGGCTCGATCGGCAGCGCGAGGCTTTCCTTCACCTCCTCCATCACGACGTAGCTGTTGCTCTGCGCCGGCACCGGGATCTGGCGCAGGATCTTGCCGAGCAGCTCGCGGTATTCGCGCATCGCCGAGAGCCGCACCTTGACCAGGTAGTCGAAGCTGCCCGAGATCAGGTGGCATTCGAGCACGCGCGGCTCCAGCAGCAGTGCCTGCCGCACCGCTTCGAACACCTCCGAGGACTTGGACGACAGCGTCAGCTCGACAAACACGAGCAGCCCGCGGCCAAGCGCCTCCGGGTCGACGCGTGCGAAGTAGCCGAGGATGACCTTGTCGCGCTCCAGGCGTCGCACGCGCTCCGAGCAGGGCGAGGTCGACAGGCCGACGCGCTGCGCCAGCTCGGTGATCGGCAGGCGGCCATCGCGTTGCAGTTCCTCGAGGATCTTGCGGTCGATCCGGTCCATCTTTAGTGCGCCTTCCCGTTGAAAGCCGATATGGAAGGTATTGTGTCTGTCAACAGGCAGAACGGCAAGGAAATACGGTGATTCCTGTTGTCGCCCCGTGCCTACACTCTGACCGCATTCCAAGTTCAAGCGGAGACAGTCATGAAGGTCATCGTTCTGGGCGGCGGCGTCATCGGTGTTAGCACGGCCTATCACCTGGCGCGCGCCGGCGCCGAAGTCACGGTGCTGGAGCGTCAGAACGACGTCGCGCTCGAGACCAGCTTCGCCAATGCCGGGCAGGTCTCGCCCGGCTACTCGACGCCCTGGGCTGCGCCCGGGATCCCGCTCAAGGCGATCAAGTGGCTGTTCCAGCGTCATGCGCCGCTGTCGATGCGCCCGGACGGCAGTCTGTTCCAGCTGCGCTGGATGGCGCAGATGCTGCGCAACTGCACGAGCACGCGCTACGCGGTGAACAAGGAGCGCATGACGCGCCTGGCCGAATACAGCCGCGACTGCCTGCGGCAGCTGCGTGCGGACACGGGCATCCAGTACGAGCAGCGCACGCTCGGCACACTGCAGGTCTTCCGCACGGACGCGCAACTGGCCGCGGCGCGCCGCGACACCGAAGTGCTCGACGAGTGCGGCGTGCCCTACCGCCTGATCACCGACCCCGAGGCGCTGGCCGAGATCGAGCCGGCGCTCGCGCACGCGCGCGGCCTGGTCGGCGGCCTGCACCTGCCGGGTGACGAGACCGGCGACTGCCAGCGCTACACGACGAGCCTGGCGGAACTGGCGCGCGGCCTGGGTGTGCGCTTTCGCTTCGGCGTGGCGATCGAGAGCCTGCAGACCCGCGGCGGTCAGCTCAGCGGCGTGCGCCTGGCCGGGGGCGAAGTCCTCGACGCCGACCGCTACGTGCTGGCGCTCGGCAGCTATTCGCGCGCGCTGCTGGCGCCGCTCGGCCTTGACCTGCCCGTGTACCCGGTCAAGGGCTATTCGCTCACCGTGCCCATCGTCGACGCCGCGCGCGCGCCGGTCTCGACGGTGATGGACGAGACCTACAAGGTCGCGCTGACGCGCTTCGACGAACGCATCCGCGTCGGCGGCATGGCCGAACTCGGTGGCTTCGACCTGCGGCTGAACCCGCGCCGGCGCGAGACGCTCGAGATGGTGCTCGGCGGACTCTTCACCGGCGGCGACGTCGCGCGCGCCGAGTTCTGGACCGGGCTGCGCCCGATGACGCCGGACAGCACGCCGATCGTCGGCGGCACGCGCTACGCGAACCTGCTGCTGAACACCGGCCACGGCACGCTCGGCTGGACGATGGCGGCGGGATCGGGCAAGCTCGCGGCCGATCTGGCGCTCGAGCGCCAGCCGGAGATCTCGATCGAGGGCCTGACGCTCGAGCGTTACTCTCGCGAGCAGCCTCTCCTCGAACCTGCCTATGGCCCGACCCGCCTGCGCCACGGTTGACCTCGGCGCGCTGCGCCACAACTACACGCTGGCGCGCAGCCTGCACGGCGGGCGCGCGCTTGCCGTACTCAAGGCCAACGCCTACGGGCACGGCGCGCTCGCCTGCGCCCGGGCCTTGGCCGACTTGGTCGATGGCTGCGCGGTCGCCTTCCTCGAGGAAGCGATCGCATTGCGCGAAGCCGGCGTCGAGGGCCCGCTGCTGGTGCTCGAAGGCGTGTTCGCTGCCGAAGAGCTGCAGCAGGTCGCCGGCTACGGGCTCTGGACCGTGGTGCATCACGAGGCGCAGCTGCGCATGATCGAGCAGCAGCCCCGGCTGCGCGGGCTGCAGGTGTGGCTGAAGGTCGACTCGGGGATGCACCGCGCGGGCTTCACGCTGCCCGATGTGGCGCGGGCGTACGCGCGCCTGCGCGCGCTCGAGCAGGTTGCCGGCATCACGCTGATGACGCATTTCGCACGTGCCGACGAACCCGACGCGGATTCCACCGCGCGGCAGATCGAGGCCTTCGACGCCGCGACGGCCGATCTGCCGGGGGCGCGCAGCCTCTGCAACTCCGCCGGCGTGCTTGCATGGCCGCAGGCGCGACGCGACTGGGCGCGGCCGGGCATCATGCTCTACGGCGCGGATCCGATGCCGGCGAGCACCGGGCTGCTCAAGCCCGTGATGACGCTTTCGAGCGAAGTCTTCGCGGTGCGGACGCTCGAGCCCGGAGATGCGCTCGGCTACGGCGGTCGCTTCGTCGCCAGCGCACCGACACGCATCGGACTGGTGGCGATGGGCTACGCCGACGGCTACCCGCGCACCGCGCCCGACGGCACGCCGGTGGCGATCGATGGCCGGCGTGCGCGGCTGGTGGGTCGCGTCTCGATGGACATGCTGACGGTCGACCTGAGCGATCTGCCCGCGGCTGGCATCGGCAGCCGCGTCGAACTCTGGGGCCCGCAGGTGGACGTCAACGAGGTCGCGAAAGCGGCCGGAACGATTGCCTACGAGCTGCTCTGCAACGTCAAGCGCGTGCCGATGCGCTACGTCGCCGGCAGCTGAGCTGGCCGCCGATGCCTGCGCGGCGCGGCGCGGGCGTGATTCATGTCTTCACAGACTCTGCAGCATCGCCTGCAGCGCGGCCGTCACGGTGGCTTCGCGGACGGCTGCGCGATCTCCGGCGAGTTGCAGCCGCTGCGCCAGCGTTACGCCGTCGCTCTGCGCAAGGGCGAGCCAGACGGTTCCGACCGGCTTGCCGGGTACCGCGCCGCCGGGACCGGCGATCCCGGTCACCGCAACGGCGCGCTGCACCGGCGCCCGCGCCAGCGCACCTTCGGCCATCGCTCGTGCCACCGGCTCGCTCACTGCGCCATGCGCTTGCAGTAGCGCTTCGTCGACACCGAGCAGCGCGATCTTCGCGGCGTTGCTGTAGGTGACGAAGCCGCGTTCGAACCAGTCGCTCGACCCGGCCACGCTCGTGCACGCCGCGGCGATCAGGCCGCCGGTGCAGCTCTCGGCCGTGGCGACGCGCATGCCTCGCGCGCGCAGCGCCTGCCCGAGTGCGAGCACCAGCGGCTCGAATGCGGCGAGCATGCTCATCGCCATCCCCACAGCCACGACGCCGGCACCAGGAGCGCCAGCGTGCACAGCGCGGCGACGACATCATCCAGAAGAATGCCTGCGCCTTGCGCCCAACCGATCCGGTCGTCGGGCCCCGGCTTGAAACGCCGGTCGGCCCAGGCCACAGGCCCGGGCTTCGCGGCGTCGAAGATGCGAAAGAGCACGAACGCGGCCAGCTGCATCGCCCAGGACGCCGGCATCAGCGCCCACAGCACGAACCAGAAGGCGACGACCTCGTCCCAGACGATCGCGCCGGGATCGGCAATGGCCAGGTGCTGCGCCGCGCGCGTGCAGGCCCACCAGCCCAAGGGCAGCGAAAGTGCGGTCAGCAGCCCGAGCTCGCCGCGCGTCAGCGTCAGCACGCGTTCGAGCGCAGCGAAGACCAGCCAGGCCCAGAGCGTGCCTGCGGTGCCCGGCGCACGCGGCGCCAGGCCGCTGCCGAAACCCAGCGCGACCAGATGCGCCGGGTGTGCGAGCAGGAAGCGCAGGCCGACGGCCCCGGGAGTGCCGGCAGCGCCCGGCTCCGGCCGTTGTTCCGTGCTCATGCGAAATGATCGAAGCCGCGCGGCGCAAGCTCGGCCTCACCGCCGTCCTCGTCGATCAGGACCAAGCCGGGCGCTTCGGTGATGACGCCGATCGGCGTGACCGCGACGCCGCTGCGCGCGCCGGCCGCGCGCACGGCATCCGCCTGCGCCGCGGGCGCGGTGAACAGCAGCTCGTAGTCGTCGCCGCCGCGCAGCAGGCATTCGTGCCGAAGCGCACGCGGCTGTGCCGCAAGGGCTGCACTGTGCGGCAATGACACCAGTTGCAGCCGGGCGCCGGCATTCGAGCGCCGCATGATGTGTCCAAGGTCGCCGAGCAGCCCGTCGCTGAGGTCGATCGCGCTCGTGGCCAGGCCGCGCAGCGCGATGCCGAGCGCAACGCGCGGGTCGGGGCACTCCATCGCCAGGCGCGCCGACTCGAAGTCCGCTGCCGCCAGTGATGCCTTGCCGCGAAACGTCTCCAGCGCCAGGCGTGCGTCGCCGAGCTGTCCGCTGACCCAGATCTGGTCTCCAGCACGTGCGCCGCTGCGCAGCAGCGCCTGCCGTGCCGGCACCTGGCCCATCACGGTGATGCACAGCGCCAGCGGCCCGGCGGTCGTGTCGCCGCCGACGAGCTCGATGCCGTGACGGTCGGCGAGAGCGAACATCCCGCGCGCCAGCGCCTCGGCGAAAGCCTCGTCGCCGCGCGGCATCGACAGTGCGAGCGTGAACGCCAGCGGTTCCGCGCCGCACGCGGCCAGGTCGCTGAGGTTCACGGCCAGCGCCTTGTGGCCCACGCGCTCCGGTGGCACCGTCGGCAGGAAGTGCCGGCCCTCGATGAAGAGATCGGTGGAGACCGCCAGCTGCTGGCCGGGGGCAGGAACCAGCAGCGCGCAGTCGTCGCCGGGCCCGAGCGCGGCGCGCGGCGTGGCGCGTACGAAGTGGCGCTCGATCAGCTCGAATTCACCCATGGGTTCCCTGGCGCAGGCTGGCAGCGAGCTGCCATTCTCGCCCGAGGTCCGGCACCCGTCGTAGCGGGCCTGGTCGCACGGTGCGGGTTGCGACACCTAGAATGCCCGACGTTGCCGGAGAACGAGATGCCGAACTACGAAGAGAAGCGCGCCGAACTGCGGCGTGCCGCGCTCGAGTACCACGAGTTTCCTCGGCCCGGCAAGATCGCGGTGAGCGCGACCAAGGGCCTCATCAACCAGCGCGACCTGGCATTGGCCTACTCGCCCGGAGTGGCTGCGCCCTGCGAGGAGATTGCGGCCGACCCGACCGCGGCCTTCCGCTACACGAGCCGTGGCAACCTGGTGGCGGTGATCACCAACGGCACCGCGGTGCTCGGTCTGGGCGACATCGGTCCGCTCGCGTCCAAGCCGGTGATGGAAGGCAAGGGCGTGCTCTTCAAGAAGTTCGCCGGCATCGACGTCTTCGACATCGAGCTCGCCGAACGCGATCCGGAGAAGCTCGTCGAGATCATCGCCGCGCTCGAGCCGACCTTCGGCGGCATCAACCTCGAGGACATCAAGGCGCCGGACTGCTTCATCGTCGAGCGCAAGCTGCGCGAGCGCATGAAGATTCCCGTCTTCCACGACGACCAGCACGGCACTGCGATCGTCGTCGGCGCGGGGCTGCTCAACGCGCTCAAGCTCGTCGGCAAGGACGTCGGCTCGGTGAAGGTCGTCGCCAGCGGTGCGGGTGCGGCGGCGCTGGCCTGCCTGAACCTGCTGCTGATCCTGGGCGTCAGGCGCGAGAACGTCTGGGTGACCGACCTTGCCGGCGTCGTCTACGAGGGGCGCACCGAGCTGATGGACCCCGACAAGGCGCAGTTCGCGCAGAAGACATCGCAGCGCAAGCTGGCCGAGGTCATCGTCGGCGCCGACATCTTCCTGGGCTTGTCGGCCGGCGGCGTGCTCAAGCCGGAGATGGTCGCGACGATGGCGCCGCGCCCGGTGATCTTCGCTCTAGCCAACCCGACGCCGGAGATCATGCCCGACGAGGCCAAGGCCGTGCGCGGTGATGCGATCCTGGCCACCGGGCGCACCGACTTCCCGAACCAGGTCAATAACGTCCTGTGCTTCCCGTACATCTTCCGCGGTGCGCTGGACTGCGGCGCGACGACGATCACCGACGAGATGAAGATCGCCGCGGTGCATGCGATCGCGGGGCTGGCGCAGTCGGAGGTGCACTCGGTGGTGGCCGCCGCCTACGCCGGCGAGAAGCTCGCCTTCGGTCCCGAGTACCTGATCCCCAAACCCTTCGATCCGCGGTTGATGATGCGCATCGCGCCCGAGGTCGCGCGGGCCGCGGCCGAGTCCGGCGTCGCGCTGCGGCCGATCGAGGACCTGGACGAATACCGCAACAAGTTGCAGAGCTTCGTCTACGCCTCGGGCGCGACGATGAAGCCGATCTTCCAGCTCGCGCGCAAGGGGCAGCGCAAGCGCGTGGCCTACGCCGAGGGCGAGGACGAGCGCGTGCTGCGCGCGGTGCAGGTGGTCTGCGACGAGAACCTCGCGCGGCCGACGCTGATCGGCCGTCCGGCGGTGATCCTGCAGCGCATCGAGCGCTTCGGCCTGCGGCTGCAGCCGGGACGCGACTTCGACATGGTCAACATCGAGGACGACCCGCGCTACCGGGACTTCTGGCAAACCTACCACCGCCTCACCGAGCGTCGCGGCATCACGGTGCAGATGGCCAAGATCGAGATGCGGCGCCGCCTGACGCTGATCGGCTGCATGTTGCTGCACAAGAACGAAGTCGATGGCCTGATCTGCGGCACCTGGGGGACGACCGCGGCGCACCTGTACTACATCGACCTGGTGATCGGCAAGCGCCCGGAGGGCAGCCCGCGCACGAAGCAGGACGTGGCCGTCTACGCCTGCATGAACGGCCTGATGCTTCCGGGGCGGCAGGTGTTCCTGGTGGACACGCATGTGAACGCAAACCCCACGGCCGAGGAGCTGGCCGAAATCACCGCGATGGCCGCCGAGGAGATGCTGCGCCTGGGTTTCGAGCCCAAGGCGGCGCTGCTCTCGCACAGCAACTTCGGCACCAGCGATGCCCCCAGCGCGGTGAAGATGCGGCGCACCCTGGCGCTGCTGCGCGAGCAGGCGCCCTGGCTCGAGGTCGACGGCGAGATGCACGGCGACGTGGCACTGGACGCGGTCGCGCGGCGCGAGCTGATGCCCAACAGCACGCTGCGGGGCGAGGCCAACCTGCTCGTGCTGCCGGACATCGACTCGGCCAACATCGCCTACAACCTGCTGAAGACAGCGGCCGGCGGCGGCATCTCGATCGGACCGGTGCTGCTGGGTGCGGCCCGGCCGGTGCATGTGCTGACGCCATCGGCGACGGTGCGGCGCATCGTCAACCTGACCGCGCTGACTGTCGTCGACGCGAACGCCGAGCGCTGACAGGCGCTGGTCCAGTCTTGTCGCATCCGCGTCGGGCGGACGAGGGAAGCCGTTCGCGATTCAGCTCCTCCCGGTGAGCGTGTGCTCACCAATGGCCCGTCGGTTGTGCCCGTTTTTTGGGCAGCGACTTGAGTTCCGAAGGCGTTTTCGCTAGCATTGCAGCTTCGCTTTCAGGGTTTACCCCGTGTCGCTTGCCGGAATGGCCGCGTTCAGGCCTGCGCTTCGTAAGTTAGGACTCGCTCTCGTAGTCGCAGCTTGCCTGGCGCCGGTGACCGGTCCAGAGGCCAGGCCTGACGGCGACGAGTCGGCGGGCGTGCCGCTTTCGGCGTTACCGGTCGAGGCGCGGCAGACGGCCGAGCGCATCCGCCTCGGCGGGCCGTTTCCGCACTTCAAGGATGGGACCGTGTTCGCAAATCGCGAACGCCTGCTGCCGGCGCGGCACAGGGGCTATTACCGCGAGTACACCGTCCCGACGCCGCAGGCAGTGGACCGCGGTGCGCGGCGCATCGTCTGCGGAGGCCTGCGTCCGACGGAGCCCGAGGCCTGCTACTACACCGCCGACCATTACGCGAGCTTCAGGCGCATCGCGCGCTGAACTCACCCCGACCAGACATCGAGCCGATTCACAGTTTCGCATTTTGAAAGAGCCAGGAGGCACGCGACCATGCTGTTGCAGACCGTCCGCCCCAATATCGTGCAGGCGATCCGGGCCTACCGCGTCGACGACCTGATGAAGGCCGCCGACGAGCTTGGGCAGCACTTTCTCTACGCCAATCTTTCGCAGGCGCAGACCAAGCAGGACGTGCTCGAGCAGATTGCGTCCGCCTTCACCTTTCCGGCGCATTTCGGGAAGAACCTCGATGCGCTCTATGACTGCATGACCGACCTTGTCAACAAGTCGGGCCAGCAACTGGGCTTCGTCGTCGTGCTGGAGCAGATTCCGGACAACCCGCGCTTCGATCGCGAGGCGCGCGAGCAGCTGCTCGACGTCTTCCGCGACGCCGCCGACTTCTGGGGCGAACGACGGATTCCATTCCGATGTTTCTATTCTTTTCAGTAGCCCGCTCCCAGGAAATCGGGTCATGGGAGCGGGCTGCTGAGACGGCCCAGGTCAACGCCGCCAACATGGCGACCAAACCGGCACCGAAGGCGGTGCCCAAGAACGGGTTCAACCCCAACTTCGGGGTCAACATGCCGCTCATGTGCAGCGCCTTCGACACCGCGATGTGGCTTGACGCGGCCTAGACCGGCGCGACAGCAGCTCAGCGCGCGCCGAGCCGCTGCGCGAGCGCCACGTATTCGCCGACCTGCACTTCCTCGGCGCGACGCTGGCAGTCGAATTCGGCTTCGGCGCCGTGCGCCTGCAGCCATCGTCCGAGCGTGTGGCGCAGCAGCTTGCGGCGCTGCGAGAAGGCCACCGCCACCAGCTCCGAGAGCAGCGCGGCGTCCACGGCCGCCGGCGCCGCGCGCGGTCTCATGCACACCACGGCCGAGTCGACGCGCGGCGGCGGGTCGAAGGCCGTTGGCGGCACCTCCAGCAGCGTCTCGAGCTCGTAGCGCCACTGCAGCATCACCGAGAGGCGACCGTACTCCCGATGCCCCGGCGGGGCGACCATCCGTTGGACGACCTCCTTCTGCAGCATGAAGTGCTGGTCGCGAACGCGGGCGGCCAGCGGCAGCAGGTGGAAGAGGATCGGCGAGGAGATGTTGTACGGCAGGTTGCCGCAGATGCGCAGCGGCGCACCTGCGGCGTCGGCGTCATCGGCCAGTGCGCTGAAGTCGACCGTGAGCACGTCGGCCTCGATCACCCGCACGCGCGCATCGCGTCGCCAGTGCGCCGCCAGGTCGCGGTCGACCTCGATCAGCGTCAGCCGCGCCCCACGTTCCAGCAGCGCCTCGGTCAGCGCACCCAGTCCGGGCCCGATCTCGACCAGGGCCTCGTTCGCACGCGGTCCGATGGCGTCGGCGATGCGATCGATCACGCGCGCATCGACCAGGAAGTGCTGGCCGAAACGCTTGCGCGGATGGTGCTGCACGAAGGCCGGTGCTAGAGCGGAGCTTCGCGCAGTTCCACGTAGGCACGCGCGCGCAGTTCGCGCGCCCACTCGGCGTAGGCGGCGTCGAACTTCTGCTCGCGCAGCAGCGCGCGGGCCTGTTCGCGCAGCTGACGCGTCTCGAGCGCGACCTCGCGCCGCGCGAGCACCTGGATCAGGTGCACGCCGAAGCGCGACACCACAGGCGCCGAGATGCCGCCGACCGGCAGGCGGTTCATCGCCTCTTCGAACTCCGGCACGAACTGCCCGGGGCCGGCCCAGCCGAGATCACCTCCGCCGGCGGCGCTGCCGTCGTCGGAGAGCTGTCGTGCCACGTCGGCAAAGCTGCGGGTGCCCTGTTCGATCTGGCGCCGGAGCTCATCGAGCCGCTGCGCCGCCGCCTCGGTCGAAAGCTGCGCCGAGGTGCGCAGCAGGATGTGGCGCGCGTGCGCCTGCGTCACCCGCAAGGCCCCGCCCTCGTTGCGCTGCAGCAGCTTGAGAATGTGAAAGCCGGCGCTGCTGGCGACGAGATCGGGCGTGATCTCGCCGGCGGCCAGCGGTCGCACCGCGTCGACGAAGACGTCGGGCAGTCGCGAGGCCGGCCGCAGGCCGATCTCGCCGCCCTTGTCGCGATTGGCGTCCTCGGACATCTCGCGTGCGACGGCCGCGAAATCCTCGCCCGCGCGTACGCGCGCCAGCGCCTGTGCGGCGCGCTCGCGGCGTCGGCTGCGCTCGGCGTCGCTCGCGCCTTCGGGAACGGTGACGAGGATCTGCGCGATGCCGAGCTCGGCATCGGCCTGCGCGGCCGCGCGCTGCTGGTCGACGAGCCGGTCGATCTCCAGGTCCGTGACGTTGATGCGCTGATAGACCTCGCGCTCGCGCACGCGCTCGACCATCATCTGGTCGCGCAGGTTGGAGCGAAAGCGCGCGTAGTCGATGCCTTCTTCCTGCAGACGCTGGCGCAACTGCTCGAGCGTCAGCTGGTTCTGCAGCGCGACGCTCTGTGCCGCACGGTCCAGGTCGGGTTCGTCGACGCGCGGGCCGACCTCGCGCGCGTGCGTGACCACCACACGCTCTTCGACGAGCTCGTCGAGCGCCAGGCGACGCAGCGCGTCGTCTGACGCCGGCCAGACCCCCGGCTGGCGCGCGCGCTCGGCGCGCAGCCGCTCGAACCGGCGCTCGACCTCGCCGGCGGTGACCAGCTCCTGATTGACGACGGCCACGATGTGGTCGCCGCCGCGCGGGGCGCTGCGCGTCTGCGCCAGCACCGGCAGGCACAGGGCGATGCTCAGCAGCGCCGCGGCGACGGCGCGGACACGCCGGCGAGGCAGGGACTCAGTCATAGCGGGGCGGCGGGGGGGAGCGGGTCGCTGCGCTCGTCGCGCAGCAGGCGGTAGCCGGGGATATTGTCCTTCAAGATCCTGAGCGGATTGGCGCCCAGGCGCGACAGGCCAACGAGCTCGAGCTGCAGCAGGATGTGCGTCGTCGCCTCGCTGCGGCCCGTGGACAAGCGCTCGGCGACCATGCGCAGGATCCAGCAGCCGGCGTCGTACTCGAAGCCGAGGATCGAGTCGGTGACGCGGCTGTCGCGCAGGCTGTAGTTCACGCGTCCGACCGTGTACCAGGCGCCGCCGCAGCCGCTCGCAGTGCCACGCACGGGCGCGGCGCTCGAGGCTGCGTCGTCGGCGGCCGACTTCCACAGTGGCCATTGCCAGCCGAGCTCGACCTGTTCGGCCAGATTGCGCGTGAAGCGATAGGTGGCGCTGATCGTCCGGTACGTGCCCGGGTTCCAGAAGACCGACGCCACGCTGCGCATCGTGCGACGGATCTCCGGGCTGTACTGAACCGAGGCGTCCAGCCCCAGGCCCGCGCCGAGCGCGGCGCCGCCGAGCAGGAACAGGTCGGAGGGGCCGCGGGTGAAGGGCACGCCTTCGGCGGTGATGCGCTGGTCGCGCAGGAGGTAGCGTTGCGCCACGCCCAGACGTCCGAGCTCGGCGCCGCTGGTCGCGTCGAGCAGGCGGCTCGTCACGCCCAGCGTCACCTGGTGCGAGTCCGAAACGCGGTCGACGCCGGAGAAGGCGTTCTCGGCGAAGATCGAATCGAAGTTGAAGTCGCGGCCCGCCGAATCGAACGCGGGCAGATGGTCCTGCCGTCGATACGGGGTGTTGACGTAGAGTGCGCGCGGCTCGAGCGTCTGGCGCAGCGTGCGCCCCAGCAGCGAGGCTTCGCGCTCGAAGGACAAGCCGCCCTCGATGCTCGCGGTCGGGATGAAGCGCGATGCACGCCGGCGCCCGTCGGTCAGCGTCTGGTCCAGCGCGTAGCGCGCGGTGTTGAAGGACAGCCGCGGCATCACCCACGCGCCCTCGTCACCGAAGCGCCGCCAGAGCGCTCCCACCGCGTGACCGCGCCAGCCGGTGGGCTGCAGCGCGCTGCCACCGCGGTCGGGCAGGACGAAGCGATTGGCTTCGGTCTGCAGACGATAGGCGAGCCCGCCGCCGAGCCCGCCGACGAACTGCACGCCCAGTTGCGGCGCGCGCTCGTAGGGTGAGACGACGAGCTGGTCGCTGTCCTGCAGCACCTGCCAGCGCTGCACGCGTGCGTAGGCAAGCCCCTTTCCCGAATCCAGCGCCAGATCGCGCTCGAGCTGCGCGCGAAGCGGCAGCAGGCGTGGCGTGAGGCTGCGGGTCTCGTCCGGGAAGTCCTTCCACCACGCGTCGTCCGAGACGCGCACCCCGTGCAGCGCCCAGCGCGCCTGCAGCGGCAGCCCCCCCTCATGCTCGGCCTGCCAGGCCCAGCGCGAGCGATGCGCGACGCGGTCATCGGGAAGCAGGTCGGCCTGCACCCGACCGGCATACGTCGGCTCCAGGTAGCGGAACTCGCCGTTGACGCCCGCGCCGCGGCGGGTGAAGACGCGCGGCGTCACGGTGGCATCGCGGTTGGGCGCAATGTTCCAGTAGTAGGGCACGGCGACATTCAGGCCGCCGCGGGTGTCGAAGTCCAGCGTCGGCGGCAGCCAGCCCGACTTGCGACCTTCGCCGAGCGGGAAGCTCAGCGTCGGCAGCGCCAGGATCGGCACGTTCATGAAGCGCAGCACCGCGCCCTCGGCGATGCCTTCGTTGGCCTCGAAGTCCAGCTGCACCCGGTCGCTCTGCAGCACCCAGTCCGGGCGCGGGGTCCCGCCCTCGCCGGTCGGTGAGACGACGTCGTCGCGCGGGCAGCTCGTATACCAGCCCTGCTCGATCACCGAGCGTTCGCGGTCGAGGAAGTCGATGCGCTCGGAGCGGCCACCGGCCTGCACGCGCTCGAGCTCGTAGCGCGGATGCATGAAATAGCCGCTGAAGCGCTGCAGCTGCAGCTGCAGCTCGCTGCCGCTGTAGTGGCCGCTCGGGTGCTCGATGCGGACCTGCCCGCGGGCGCGCACCATGTCCTGTGCCTGCTCGTAGCTCAGCCAGTCGGCCTGCAGCACCAGCGCACCGCGCTGCAGCCGGACATCGCCCTCGGCGACGGCATCCAGGTCCGGACGGCCGTGCAGTGTTCGCGCCTGCAGCTGCACCGGCTCCTCGTCGGCTGTCGGCTTTGCCTGCGCGCTGGCCGCCGAAGCAGGTTCCGAAGCGACAGCCGCCTGCGCCGCCAGCGCGGCAGGCTGGCAAGCCAGCAGCCCCGCGGCAGCCACCGGAAGCAGGCGCCGGGCGGTTGCGGACAACTTCATACAATCGGCGACGATTATCCATGAGCGGCCCCGGGCGACCGGCAATCGCCGCGACCGTCCATTTCTCGAGGAGCCACGGCATGCACCCGCTCAATGAACGAAGGGCGGCTCCCGGGTTCCTCGAGCTCCACGGGGAGCCGGCCGCCGCGCGGCCCGACGCTCGGCGCGTTCAGCCGCGCGAACTGACGAGTCTGCTGCTGCGCTGGCAGACCGGCGCGCGCTGCGACGGCCTGCCGTGCCTCGACGAAGCGGCGCTGCGGGCGCAGCTCGAGTGCTTTGCCGCCGAGTGCGTCGATCGCAGCGGCCGGCTCACCTGGAACGAGGCGCAGCAGCGCCGCTGGCGCGCGGTCTGCGACGCGCTCGTTGCCAGTGCGCTGGCGCAACCGCGGTTCGTCGTGCATGGTGAGGGGCTCGTGCTGCAGCGCCTGCAGGGGGCTGATGGCGCGGCAGGCCTCGCCGGGCCGGATGCGATGTGCGGGCCGGTGCTGTGGGATCTCTGCAGCTTGCTGTGCGATCCGGCGCTCGCTACCGACGAGGCCCAGCAACTGGACGGGGCCGTGCGCTGGTGGCAGGAGGCGCGGCACGCCGAGGCGATGCAGGGCCATCCGATGGCTGCGGACTTCGGCGAGTGCTGGCGGGCGTTCGAGTGGACGATGCTGCTGCGCACGCTCGGGCGGATCGGCCGCACCTGCCGCGATGCCGCCGAAACCGGGGCGCCGATGCCCCAGGAGCGGCTCGCGCCGCTGTTCCAGGACGTCACCCGGATCGCGCTGCGCTATGCGCCGCTGGCACCGCTGCTGACGCTGCTCGCGCCGCTATCGGGCCAGATGCTCGCCGACGGTTTCACATTCTGAGTATCCGATGGAGCCGCGGCAGCTCCCCGTCGTCCGTGCGCGCCGTGGCCACGGCGCGGCTAGGAGCGTGGGCGGCAGAAATCTGCCGAGCCCCAGCAGCTGATCGATTGAGAGCGCGACCCGTGCCCGCGGCTTCACCCGGCTGTCCACCATCAAGACCGTCATCTTCCTGATCGTCGGCAAGCTGAACTTCCAAGCCATCAATCCTCATGCTGGGCAACCCATTTGAGATTCAACAGAGTCCCCTGATTCGATAGTGGCGTGCGGTTCGCGAGCCACGCCGCCGGGCGGACGCAGGCACATCTGGCGCCTGCCTAAGGCGACGCGACGGCCGAGAAATGGCCAGCGGACGGCCTTGTGTTCGCCGTTTCACCGGCGCCGCCTGGACCTACTCTTGCAGTCGAAGCCCAACCGAGAGGAGACCCGATGGATGTTGCCGTCGTGACGCCATACCACGAGAAGCCGTCGACCCGGATCGATCGCTGCACGGTGTCCACCATCCGAGTTGTTGGCGCCCAGCCGCCGATCTATCCGAAGGTGGGCACGTCCTCAGTGTGGCTGCCGCAATGGCCGCAGCGCCTCCGGCTGGGTGACCTCGAGCCGGTGCGCCGATTTGGCGGCCGTCGCTGCGGCGACCCGCTGTCTGCGCTCACGGCGGCCTGAGGGAGTTGCTATGCAGGCCGCGGTCTTCTCCCTGTCGTGGGACAACATCGATCCGGTGATTCTGGAATGCCAGAAGCTGGTGTTCCAGGCCATCGGCCTGCCGATCAACCAGCACCGGGTCGACGGATTTCGCCACTGGGACTGGATGGAGTGGGTGCTGCGCTATCACCGCGACATCGAGGTCTTCGTCTTCATCGACGCTGATGCGGTGCCGACGAGCCGCTGGGCAGTCGAGTACGCCATCGCCGCGGCGGCGCAGGGCAGGGTGTTTGGTTGTGCGCAGGCGGCCAACCATCTCGTGGACAACCGTGACCACGTCTATGCCGGTCCGTTCTTCATGGCTCTCACGCGTTCGACGTGGCAGCGACTGGGCGAACCGTCTTTCGCACCGGCGGACGACCGTGACGTCGCCCAGGGAGTGACGCTGGCCGCGCAAGCGCAGGGCTGCGAGGTCGAGCTCTGGTTGCCGAGCGAGGTAGAACTGCCGCGTTGGCCGTTGGGAGTGAGCGGTCTGGAGTTCGGCATCGGAACGACCTACCACGACGCGCTGTACCACCTGTTCGAGTCGCGGGGTGGCCAGCACCTTGAGCGCTTCGTTCGGGCCTGCGAACGCATCGTCACATTTCACGCCGTCGCCGCTAAGCAGCCCGCGCACGCAGCGCACCAGAACAAGGAAGCAGCCTTGTCATGAGTGCTATGCACCTGGCCGTCGAGGCCGATCCCACCCCGGTCGCCACAGCCGTACCGCAGTTCACGAGCGACTGGTTCAGCCACCATATCCCGGTGTGGACGCAACTGCTCGCGCCCTGGGTGGGCCGCGAGACCCACGCGCTGGAGATCGGCTCCTACGAGGGTCGCTCGGCCATTTGGCTGTGTGAACACGTGCTGACCCACCCGGCTTCGCGCCTGACCTGCATCGATCTGTTCAGCGGTGACGGTAGCCAGGACTACTCGGCCGCCGAGGGCGACCGCCTGTACGAGCGATTTGCGACCAACACCGCGCGGCATGTTGGCAAGCTTCGGGTGTGGCGTGGCGAATCCGGTCGGTTGCTGCGGCAGCACCCGGTCGGGCAGGCCTACGATTTCATCTATATCGACGGCTCGCACAAGAGCTGGCACGTGCTCGAGGACGCCATTCTCTCGTGGCGCCTGCTCAAGGTCGGCGGCATGCTGCTGTTCGACGACTATATGGGCGGCGAGACGTCGAACCATCGCTATCCGCACCTGGGCATCAACTGCTTTATCGCCTGCCACCAGGACGCGCTGCAGCTCGTGCACCGCGGCTACCAGCTCGCGGTGCGCAAGGTGAGCGACGCTACAGGCTGAACGATCACGATGCCCACGCTCCTCGATACCTCGGACAAGTTCTTCTGGCACGGCTACCTGCCGTTCTACGAGGCCACCTTCACCGGCTGGGAGCCGGTACGCATCCTGGAGTTCGGGGTGTTGCGCGGGCACTCGATCCGCTGGCTGCTCGAGCGCTTCCCGCGCGCGCGAATTACCGGTGCCGACATCCTGGAGCCCACGCCGGAGTGGCCACGTGACGAGCGCGTGCGCTACGTGCGGCTTGACCAGGGCGACGGGCAGGCCGTGCGCCGGTGTTTCGACGACGAGTCGTACGACCTCGTGATCGACGACGGATCCCACCTTCCTGCGCACCAGGCGACCTGTCTGGTCGCCGGCATGCAGGCGCTGGCTCCCGGGGGCCTGTACTTGCTCGAGGACGTGCACACCTGCCTGACGCAGACGCGCGCCGCCGGAGAGGCAGCCCGCGCCAACGTTCTCACCGTGCTGCTGGCCAGCGACCATCTGCGTCGCACCGGACGCCGGATCGACGAGGGGCAGGCGGCGGCCATCGCCGGCGAGGGCGGCGACCTCGGCACAGCGGACGTTCTGGCGCTCGACCGCACCATCGGTGGGCTGGCGTTGTACCGCCGCACGCACCTACCGAACGCCTGCTGGCGCTGTGGCACAGCGGCGTTCGACTTCTCGCGCCTGCGTTGCCGCTGCGGCGCGGAACTGCTGAAGGAGGACGACAGCATGAGTTTTGCAGTGCGCAAGAGGGCCGCCTACTGACCCGCCGTGAGCACCTTGCAAGGTTTGGCAAGCTGCGCCCGGTGAAGTACTTCCAAGGTTTCGTCGTCGTTCGCTTCGGTGCGACAGGCGCGCCTTTCGATTCTGCGCCATAGGAGCATGCGCCTATCGCGCGTGTGCCGATCAGGCGCGTCGGGGGAGGGGGCCGTTCCCGTCCTTCACCTCCAGGCGATGGTCGGTGAGGATCAATCGGTGAGGCCGGATCAGCGGGTGGGCGATTTCGTTACCGTGGAGAACTTGCGAGGCCCCAGCGCGGGTTCTCAAGTCGCAGTGCGCAACTGCAGCATCGAATCAAGGCGGCAGCCCGTGAGGCGATGGACATGGGCGAAGTCACTCGCATGCAGTCGCTGCACCCACTGCCGGAATCGCCCCGACGAGATGTTCTCCTTCGCGTACGCGGGCGGCTCTTCGCCGACGGCGCGGAAGATCGACGCCCAGGTGCAGAGGTAGTTGACGGTCGCGCGATCGGTGTGAGCCTCGCGCAGGCCTTCGGCACGCAGGGAGTTCAAGTAGAAGCGGTCGAAAAGGCTGGCCATCGGTTTGGGAGCCAGCACCCAGCGCGGCAGGGTGTGGAAAGCGCCGAAGGTCAGGAAGTAGCAGTTCGTGTCGACGTGCAAGCGGTTGGCGTCGTCGCTGGTGCGCAAGGGGATCTCCGAACCATCGTCTCGCATCAGTCGTCGTCCGGTCGCGACGAAGTCTGCATTGCTTCGTTCCGCGGTGTCGACGCAGGCCGCCACGTGATCCGGTGCGTACCAGTTGTCGGCATCGAGAAAGCAGATTGCGTCGAAGCCCTCCGCCACTGCCAATTGGCCGCCGATGGCTCGCGGCGTGTTGCCGTAGTCCCCATGCGCGCGCCCCAAGCGGACATGGCGTACATCCGCGCCGTCGAGCCTGTCGAGAGGATGTCCATCCGACACCATGAAGTGGGTACACGGATGGGTTTGTCCGCGCACGCTGGCCAGACAGCGTTCGAGCCAGTGCTCGGGCTCCTGGTAATAGGGCGTGATGACGGCGACCTTCATTCAGACCTCCTCATAGCGGATTGGCACCGAGCTGATCGAGTGGAGCATTCATGGCGCATTCCGTGTTCAGGGGCGGACGGCGCCGCATGTCGATCGTGCGCGCACGGCGACGGCCTTCGCGGGGCGTTGCTGCATCGTAGGCGGCGTGGTCGGAGGCAAGGGCTTGATAAGCGAGGCGTTCCGACGCCAGACCGGGGCGAATGAGCGGACACGGGCCGGAATCGGATTGCGGTCGGCGCGCGCGGGCGAGGCCCGCGCCGGACCCTAGGAGTCTGTCGGACTTTCCCCCGACCACGGTGAGTTGCTCGACTTGTAAGCAATTTTCGCGCGCTGCAAAGGCAAATTGTTCGGTCGGAGTCGACTTCGACCACCAATATCTCCTTGTAGCGCGATTCGGGTGCTGAAGTCCGACAGATTCCTAGGCCTCGTTCAGGAATCGCAGCAAGCACGCAATCACCTGATCGCGCTCGGGCTCGTTGAAGATCTCGTGCGCGAGCGCCGGGTACTCCTGATGCTGCACGACCCTTGCCGGCGCGGCCGCGGCAAAGGGCGCGCTTCCGGCCGGCGCCACGCAGCGGTCGGCACCGGCCCACATCAGCAGCGTCGGCGTCGTCCAGCGGGGTGCCGATGCGCGCACGAGTTCGCCGCCGTCGATGATGAAGCGCGCCAGGCGCGCGCAGATGCGGTCGTGCACCAGCGGATCCGCCTCGTAGGCCCGCACCACTGCGGGGTCGCGCGAGATCCACGCCGCGTTCAGGCCATTGGGAACCGGCAGCGCCGGTGCGATCGCGTTCATCAGCGCGAGTTGCAGCAGCTGAAAACGCGACCTGTTCGTCGCCAGCGCCGGCGAGGACAGGACAAGGCGGGGGATGGGCCGGCTCCAGGCGGCGGGCTGCGGCTGCAAGGCCTCGGCGACGAAGCGCGCGGCGACCAGCCCGCCCATGCTGTGTCCGAGCAGCACCGTCGCAGGCGTGCCGGCGTGCGCGAGCATGTCGAGCACCGCGGCCAGGTCCTCACACAGGCTGTCGGCGGCCGGGATGACGCCGCGCGCGCCGACCGTGCGACCATGACCGCGCTGGTCGTGGCTGCTGACGGCAAAGCCCGCCTCATTGAGCGCCGCTGCCAGCGCGTCGTAGCGCCCACTGTGTTCGCCCAGTCCGTGCACGATGAGCACGTGACCGCGCGCACCCGCTCGCGGCCACTGCCGCAGCGGCAGCACGAGGCCATCGGCGGCCGTGACGCTGGGGATCGGCTCGGTGGTCATCGGTTTCACTTCCAGGCGAAGAGGGGTTGGTCGAAATGCGCGACCCGGGTGGCCCGCCCGGCGATGCAGACCTCGCGGAACTGGTAGAGGAAGGCCGCGGTGGGTGCCGCGATCCAGCCGCTGCCCACGGGCATGCGCAGCACCGGCTTGGGGCTCTGCGGGATGCGGTCGACGATCGGCGCGTCTTCGCGCATCAGCTCGGCGACCGCGATGCGGTGGATGCTGGCGACTTCCTGCGGGTTGGGCCTGAGCTCGCGCGCCGCGCCGGCCCAGACGACCACCGGCGTGATCGCATAGCCCGAGCGCGTGACGTAGTCATCGAGCCGCCCGAGGATCGCATCGGCGTCGATCCCGAGCCCGACCTCCTCGCGCAACTCGCGCAGCGCCGCCTGCTCGGCGGTCTCGCCGGCGTCGATGCGGCCGCCCGGCAGCGCCCACTGGCCGGCGTGCTGGCGCATCCCGCCGGCGCGCAGCGTCAGCAGCAGCGCCGGCGCCGCACTCCATTGCGGCAGGCGCTGGATGCCGTAGGTCTCGGCGCCGTGGCCTTCTTCGACGACGACGAGCGCCACCGCGGCGCGGCGCATCACGGACGGGGTCGCCGCTTCGTGCGGCTGAACGGTGAAGGCGTCGAGACGGCTTTGCAGCAGGTCGCGCATGCGGCTTTATAGCGCCGCAAGCGGCTGGTCCGCGCTGCGCGCTCGGATCAGCCGCGCTCGAAGCGGAACACCGCGACGCTGGCCCGCAGATTGGGCCAGCGGCGCACGACGCCGCCGTCCTGAAGGCCGAAGCTCTCGGTCACGCGAAGCCCGCTCTTGCGTGCGAGCACCTCGAAGTCGGCGTAGGTCCCCACACGGATGTTGGGCGTGTCGTACCACTCGTAGGGCAGCGCCTTGGTCACCGGCATCCGGCCCGAGAGCACGCGCAGCCGGTTGGGCCAGTGCGCGAAGTTCGGGAAGCTGACGATGCCGATGCGGCCCACGCGCGCGGTCTCGCGCAGCATGTGCGCGGCGTTCCTCAGGTGCTGCAGCGTCTGCAGCTGCAGCACGACGTCGAAGCTCGCATCGTCGAACAGCGCCAGGCCTTCGTCGAGGTTGAGCTGGATGACGTTGACGCCGCGCTGTACGCAGGCGTGCAGGTTGGCGTCGTCGATCTCGATGCCGTAGCCGCTGCAGCCGCGCTCCCGCTGCAGCAGCTCGAGCAGCTCGCCGTTGCCGCAGCCCAGGTCCAGCACGCGCGAGCCCGGCGGCACGAGCTCGGCGATGACCTCGAGTTCGCGCCGCTCAGACATCGCAGCCCTGCCCCACGCGGTCGAAGTAGGCGCGCATCACGCGGTGGTAGCGCTCGTCGTCGAGCAGGAAGGCGTCATGGCCGTGCGGCGCGTCGATCTCGGCGTAGCTGACGTCGATGCGGTTGTCGACCAGGGCCTTGACGATCTCGCGGCTGCGCGCCGGCGCGAAGCGCCAGTCGGTCGTGAAGCTCACGAGCAGGAAGCGGTTGGCGCGAGCGACGGCGAAGGCCTTGGCCAGATCGCCGCCGTGCTCGCGTGCGGGATCGAAGTAGTCGAGCGCGCGCGTGATCAGCAAATAAGTGTTGGCGTCGAAGTAGCCGCTGAACTTGTCGCCCTGGTGGCGCAGGTAGCTCTCGATCTGGAACTCGATGGCCTGCGTGCTCCAGTGGCGTTCGGCCTCGCGCAGCGCGCGACCGAACTTGGCCTCCATCGCGTCGTCGGAGAGGTAGGTGATGTGCCCGATCATCCGCGCCACGCGCAGCCCGCGCCGCGGCACGACGCCGTGCTCGTAGAAATGGCCGTCGTGGAAATCCGGGTCGGTGACGATCGCGCGGCGCGCGACCTCGTTGAAGGCGATGTTCTGCGCCGAGAGGTTGGGTGCGGTCGCCACCGCGACGCAGTGGCGCACGCGCTCGGGGTAGCGCAGCGTCCAGGCCAGCGCCTGCATGCCGCCGAGGCTGCCGCCGAGCACCGCGGCGAGCTGCGTGATCCCCAGGCGCTCGATGACCCGCGCCTGCGCGTCGACCCAGTCCTCGACCGTGACCACCGGGAAGTCCGAACCCCAGGCGCGGCCGGTGGCCGGGTTGACGTGCATCGGTCCGGTCGACCCGAAGCAGGAGCCCGGGTTGTTGATGCCGATGACGAAGAAGCGGTCCGTGTCCAGCGGCTTGCCCGGACCGACGAGGTTGTCCCACCAGCCCTCGCGGCCCTGCTCGTCGACGCCGGCGACATGGTGCCCGGCGTTGAGCGCGTGGCACACCAGCACCGCGTTGCTGCGCGCGGCATTGAGCGTGCCGTAGGTCTCGTAGGCCAGCGTGTAATCGGGCAGCGCGGCGCCGCTCTGCAGCGGCAGCGGCTGCTGAAAGCGCATGAACTGCGCGTGCACGGGGGCAGGACTGGCCATCGACGAAAAACCCGGCGCCACTGCAAGAGGTGGGGCCGGGCGGGCGTCCCTCTTTAGCGGCATTTGTTGAGCGCCCGCAATTCGGACAAATCGGCGCTGGAGCGCGCAGTATAGCGAGCCCCAGGAGATGCCGGCTGCCGCAGTACAAGGTCGGGTCGGCAGTGTGGACGCGCCGACGGTAGGTGCGCAGCCGCTGCAGACCGCGGCTTTGGCGGCCGCTGCTATTTCGCGATCGTCTGCCTTAGCGCCTGCTCCCAGCGCGCCATCAGCTCCGCGGCGCGCGCGCGCGGCATCGTCGGATGGAAGCGCCGCTGCACCTGCCACTGCGCCGCTAGTTCCTCGCGCGACGCGTAGACGCCGACGGCCAGCCCGGCGAGGTAGGCGGCGCCGAGCGCGGTCGTCTCGGTGACCTGCGGCCGCACGACCGGAATCCCGAGCAGATCGGCCTGGAACTGCATCAGCAGGTCGTTGACGCTGGCGCCGCCGTCCACCCGCAACTCGGTGACCGCGCCGCTGCCGCCCGCGGCCGCGTCGGCCGCCATCGCCTGCAGCAGCGCTGCGCTCTGGAAGGCGATGCTCTCGAGCGCCGCGCGCGCGATGTGCGCCACCGTGCTGCCGCGCGTGAGGCCGACGATCGCGCCGCGTGCATCGGGCTGCCAGTACGGCGCGCCCAGGCCGGTGAAGGCGGGGACGAACATCACGCCGCCGGCATCGGGGACGCTCTCGGCCAGGCGCTGCACGTCGCCGCTGCTCGTGATCGCGCCCAGGCCGTCGCGCAGCCACTGCACGACGGCGCCGCCGATGAAGACGCTGCCTTCGAGCGCGTACTCGCGCGCGGCCGACGTCTGCGCCGCCGCGGTGCTGACGAGGCCGTGCGTCGAGTGCCGGAGCTGCCCGCCCGTGTGCATCAGCAGGAAGCAGCCGGTGCCGTAGGTGTTCTTCGCCAGCCCCGCCTTGAAGCAGGCCTGCCCGAAGAGCGCGGCCTGCTGGTCGCCGGCGATGCCGGCGATCGGGATCGGCGCACCGAAGAGCGCGGCGTCGGTCTCGCCGTGGACGTGACTCGACGGATGCACCGCAGGCAGCAAGCTCTCCGGCACGCCGAGCGCAGCGAGCAGCGCCGGGCTCCAGCGGTTGTCGCGGATGTCGAAGAGCATGGTGCGCGCCGCGTTGCTGACGTCGGTGGCATGCAGCCGCCTGCCGGTGAGCTTGTACAGCAGCCAGCTGTCGATCGTGCCGAAGGCCAGCTCGCCGCGCTCGGCAGCCCCGCGTGCGCCGTCGACGTGATCGAGCAGCCAGCGGATCTTGCTGCCGCTGAAGTAGGGGTCGATCACGAGGCCGGTGGCGCTGCGCACCGTCTCGGCGATGTCAGCCCGCTCGCGCAGCTGCGCGCAAAGCGGCTCGGTGCGACGGTCCTGCCAGACGATCGCGCGGTGGATCGGGCGGCCGCTCGCACGCTCCCACAGCAGCGTCGTCTCGCGCTGGTTCGTGATGCCGATCGCGGCGATGTCGCCCGCCTGCAGGCCGGACGCCGCAAGCGCTTCGCGCGCCACCGCGAGCTGGGTGCTCCAGATCTCGTCGGCGTCGTGCTCGACCCAGCCGGGCTGCGGGTAGTGCTGGCGGAATTCGCGCTGCGCCAGCGCGACGATGCGTCCGTCGCGGTGAAAGACGATCGCGCGCGAGCTCGAGGTACCCTGGTCGAGGGCGAGCAGATGGTCGCGGGACATGGCGGCAGGCCTTTCGGCGGTTGCGGAACGAAGCTGCCGCAGACTCTGCCACAAGCCTTGCCGCTGCTGCCGCGGCGCCTGGCGCGCCGCGGCCGGCTCGGGCTTCAGGCGCGCGGCAGGCGAGCGTCGTGCGCGCGCGGAGCGGGCCTGCGGCTGAGACCAAGCGCCAGCAGCGCCAGCGCCAGCAGCGCGAGCATCGTCGGCTCGGGCACGACCGCGAGCGCGAGCCGTCCCATCAACGCGTGCGCTGCTGCAGAGGGATGCAGATCGTCGGAAAACAGCGAGACGTCGCACTGCGACGCGGTCGCGTCAGGGGCGAAGTACTGACCGGAGACCGATCCCTTTGTCAGGCAGGGCGTGGTGACGTTGCTGATGCCGTAGTGCGCGCCGCCGTTGTTGATCGCGTCGTCGTAGATCGCCTCGAGCAGGCCGTAGAGGTCCATCGTCATCAGGTCGAGGTCGATCCCGAAGCTGGCCAGTTGCGCTTCCAGTTGCGTTGCTCCCAACGCAAGTGCCGCGTTGAACTTCAAGGTCACGTCGGTCGACGCATCGACAACGCCTTTGGCGGCGGCCTCGGGCGTCTTGCCCAGGTCGGGCAGGGTGCCGATCAGCACGTGACGGGCGCCGGCCTGCGCTAGCAGGCCGACGGCATTGAGGACGCCGGTGGCTGTGCCTTGCGCGGCGGCGCTGCGGGCGACGGCGTCCGCGGCGTCGCTGCCGGGGTGGTTGTCACGCGCGTCGCGCAGGTCGTTGGCGCCGGCAAGCACGACGTAGAGCGCGTCCGGGTTGGCGGCGCGGGTCAGGCCGCTGCTCGCGGTGAAGACGCCTCCGTTCCAGTTGATCAACTGCCCGATCAGGCCGGTGGTCGCGCCGGCCGATCCGCTCAGTCCGGTGCGCGCGCCGCCATAAGCGTAGTTTCCGCCGCCGGGCGTGCCGAGGGAGATGACGCTACTGCCGTCGAACAGCAGGTTGGCCGGCAGCGCGCCGTTGGGCAGGTTCAGTCCCGCAGCCAACACCTCGGTCCACACGGGTCCGTCCGAGAAGCGGCCAGGGGCCGCCGAGTAGGTGGGGAAGGGCGTGGCGGGTGTGAACGCCTGAGTCAGAGCAAGCACGTTGCCGGTGTCGGAGAGGCTGTCACCGAAGACGACGAGCTCGCTGTAGGGCGATGCCTGCGCGCCGGAAAGCGGGATCAGCGCCGCCGCGGCAACGGCGGCGAAGCCGTGGACAAGGCGTCTGCCTAGGGTTGGGAACATCAGGGTCTCCTCGTCTTCGATCTGTCGGGGTCGTCCAAAGGGACGCGATCGTCCGTGCAAGATTCACGCCGAGGCGAGCCAAGTGGCTGATTCACAAGGTCTTTGGAGGATCCACCTGGTCCTTGCTCTTGTCGGGTGTCAATTTTCCCGACACGGCCTGGTCGTTCTCTCAGGCCAGGGCTTCGTCCAGCACTTCGATCCAGTGCCGCACCGGCGTCTTCGTTCCGGTCTGCAGGTGCTGGATGCAGCCGATGTTGGCCGAGACGATCACCGGGGCGTCGACGGCGGCCAGTGCCTGCAGCTTGCGGTCGCGAAGCTGGTGCGAGAGCTCGGGCTGCAAAACGCTGTAGGTGCCGGCGCTGCCACAGCAGAGGTGGCTGTCGGTGGGTGAGAGCTGGACGTCGAAGCCGAGCTCGCCGAGGTGCCGCTCGACGAGGCCGCGCAGCTGCTGGCCGTGCTGTAGCGTGCAGGGGGGGTGGAAGGCCAGCCGCGCGGGCGCTGCATCGCCCTGCCGGCGCATCCGCGGCCCGAGCAGCGGCACGAGCTCGGGCAGCAGTTCGCACAGATCCTTGGTCAGTTCGCTCACGCGCCGCGCCTTCTCGGCGTACTCCGGGTCGTGCGCGAGCGCGTGGCCGTAGTCCTTGACCATTACGCCGCAGCCGCTGGCGTTCATCACGATCGCCTCGACCTTGCCTTCGCTGGTGAGCCCGTCGACCAGCGGCCACCAGGCGTCGATGTTGCGGCGCATGTCGGCCAGGCCGCCGGGGACGTCGCCCAGGTGCGTGCGGATCGCACCGCAGCAGCCGGCCTCGTCGGCGACCAGCGTCTGGATGCCGGCGGCGTCGAGCACGCGCGCGGTGGCGCTGTTGATGCCCGGCATCATCGCCGGCTGCACGCAGCCCATCAGCAGCAGCACCTTGCGCGGGTGGCTGCGCGTGGGCCACAGGCGCGCGCGCCTGCCGGGGCTTGGCGGGACCTTGTCCTTGAGCACCGCGGGCAGCAGCGGACGCACCGCGCGCCCGAGTGCCATCGCCGGTGCGAAGGCGGGCGAGGTCAGCCCCTCCTTGAGCAGCCAGCGCGCGACGCGCTCGCCCGCGGGCCGCGGTACGCGCTGCTCGACGATGCCGCGGCCGATCTCGAGCAGATGGCCGTACTCGACCCCGCTCGGGCAGGTGGTCTCGCAGTTCAGGCAGGTCAGGCAGCGGTCCAGGTGCTGCTGCGTCTTGCGCGTGACCTCGGCGCCTTCGAGCACCTGCTTCATCAGGTAGATGCGTCCGCGCGGACCATCGAGCTCGTCGCCCAGCAGCTGGTAGGTCGGGCAGGTCGCGGTGCAGAAGCCGCAATGCACGCATTTGCGCAGGATCGCTTCGGCCTCCTCGCCGGCGGGCGTGCCCTGGAATTCGGGGGCGAGATGGGTCTGCATGCTGCGGACGGCGCGCTTACGCGGTCGGATCGGGCCTTCCCGCCGCACGCGCCGGACTCGGGCTCGCGGCAGCAAGGCGGTCGAGGGCCGCCCGCAGTGCCGGCAGATCGCCCTCGACCACCGACCAGACGACGTCGAGGTCCAGGCCGAGGTAAGCGTGGACGATGACGTTGCGGAACCCCGCCAGTTCACGCCACGGCACCGCAGGCTCGCGGTCCTTCGCCGCGCTCGAGAGGCGTTGGCTGGATTCGGTCAGGGTCTGCAGATTGCGCACGACAGCGTCCTGCACCAGGCGCGAGTTCATGAACTTCGTGCGCTCTCGCCCGGTGTAGTCGTCGATGCGATCGATGCAATCCCGCATGTGGGCCAGCAGGAGCGCGTCGCGATCGGTCACCGTCGTCACAGGGTCAAGGCTGAATCCAGCACTCGGCGCCGGATCTCGGGGTGGAGTGCGGCTTCGGTCACGACGTCCACACGTCGTCCGAGCAATTCCTGTGCGTCGACCACGATGCCGCCCAAGGCGAGGCCGCCGACACCCGGGGCAAGCGTCACAAGCAAGTCCACATCACTGTCCGGACCCGCGTCGCCCCGAGCCATCGAACCGAACACGCGCACACTGCTCGCGCCGTGGCGGCGCGCGATCGCGAGCAAGGCGTCTCGGTGTTCGCAGATCAGCGGATGCATGCGCAAAGTGTAGCGATCCGGGGCTGGGCAGCGTGGGCAGCGTGGACGAGTGACCCGGTTCGTCAGGGCCGCGGGAATGGCGTCCGCGCGCCCACCGTCCACGACGCTGCCCAATAGTGCGTCCAGCTCGTCCACGCGAACTCCCGCACGCGGGTGCCGAGCAGGGCACGCAGGTCGGCCTCGCCCGGGAAGTTCTTCAGCACCTCGTGGACGCTGCCGTCGTCGAGCTGGCGCGTCTGGTAGGTGTTGCCGGCGGCGTCGCGCCGCGTGATCGCGCTGCTGCTGCCGGGGACGTAGCGGTTGTCGAGCACGACGACGCGCGCACCCGCATCCAGGCGCGCATGCAGTGCGTCGATCCATCGCGGCAGGCGCTGCAGCGGGACATGGCTCCACCAGAAGCCGGCGAAGGCGGCGTCGAAACGGCCGTCGAGCGGTTCGAGCGCGTAGGCGTCGGCGCGCGCGAAGCGCACGCTCGCGGGCATCGGCTTGCTGCGCGCGATCGCGGTCGTCTCTTCGTTCAGGTCGGTCGCCAGCCAGTCGAGCGCGTCGCGCGCGCCGTGCACGGTCCACCAGCCGGTGCCGCAGGCGATTTCGAGCACGCGGCGGCCGGCGAAGCGCCCGCGGAGCCAGGCCTCCATTGCCCGCAGGTCGGCCTGGCGCTCGGGTTTGTGATAGATGCGTTCGTAACTCTCCGCGCGGCGACGGTAGTAGTCGACCAGATCGGTGGCCGGAGTCGCCGGGCCTGCATCCACGCTCGCAAGCACGCCTGCAGCCGAGTTCACACCCAGGTTCACAGCCACGGATAGAGCCGGCCGCGGTTGAAGATGCCCTCCGGATCGAAGGCGGCCTTGAGCTGGCGCTGGATGCGCTCCTGAACCGGCGGCAGCGGGGCGAAGGTGCCGGCGCTCTTGTCGGCGCCGCGAAAGAGCACGGCGTGCCCACCCGCCGCGGCGGCGGCCTCGCGCAGCACCGAAGTCGGGGCGCTCGTGCACAGCCAGCGCTGCGCGCCGCCCCATTCGATCAGCTGTTCGCCCGAGAGCAGCAGCGGCGGCGTCGTCTGCGGCACCGAGAGCCGCCACAGCGTGGCACCGGCGGCGACCGCCTTGTGCGCGCCGGCGAAGAACTCGTCCCGATGGTCGCGCAGCCCGGCCCAGAACGAGGCCGCCAGCACGTCGTCGACGACCTCGCCGCCCAGGGCCTTGCTCGCCGCGTCGACCGCCGCGCGCGCGCCGGCCAGGCGCAGCACCAGCATGCCGTCCCACCACGCACTGGCCGAAAGCGGCAGCGGCTGGCCAGCCCATTGGTTCAGCCGCTCGAGCGCCGTGGCCTGGTCGAGCTCGAAGCGCAGCGTGCGGACGCAGACCGGTGTCGGCAGCACCTTGAGCGAGACCTCGGCGATCACGCCGAGCACCCCCATCGAGCCGACGAGCAGGCGCGAGACGTCGTAGCCGGCGACGTTCTTCATCACCTGCCCGCCGAAGACGAGCAGCTCGCCGCGTCCGTTGATCATCGCGGCACCCAGCACGTAGTCGCGCACGCCGCCGACGCTGGCGCGCGCCGGACCCGCCAGGCCGGCGGCGACCATGCCGCCGACGGTCGAACCCTCGGCGAAGTGCGGCGGCTCGAAAGGCAGGCATTGCCCCTTCTCGGCGAGCGCCGCCTCGAGTTCGGAGAGCGGCGTACCCGCGCGCACGGTGACGACGAGTTCGCTCGGTTCGTAGCTGCCGATCCCGCGCAGCGAGCGGATGTCCAGAGGCTCGCCCGCGCGCGCACCGCCGTAGAAGGTCTTGCTGCCGCCGCCGCGGATGTCGAGCGGCCGGCGCCCGGCGTGCGCGGAGCGGACCTGCTCGAGCAGACGCTCGACGGCGGGCTCGTCGGCCTGCAGCGTCATCAGAAGCGCTCCAGACCGGGGAAGGGCATCAGGCCCTTCTTCACGTGCATCTTCCCGTACTCGATGCAGCGGTGCAGCGTCGGGATCAGCTTGCCCGGGTTCAGCGTCCCGCCCGGGTCGAATGCGGCTTTGAGTGCATGCATCTGCTCGCGCTCCTCGGGGCTGAACTGCACGCACATGCTCGCGAGCTTCTCGACGCCGACGCCGTGCTCACCGGTGATCGTGCCGCCCAGGCGCACGCTGGTCTCGAGGATGTCGGCGCCGAAGCGCTCGCAGCGCTCGAGCTGGTCGGGGTCGTTGGCGTCGTAGAGGATCAGCGGGTGCAGGTTGCCGTCGCCCGCGTGGAAGACGTTGCAGCAGCGCAGGCCGTAGGTCTGCTCCATTTCCTGGATCGCGAGCAGGATGTCGGCCAGCCGCTTGCGCGGGATGGTCGAGTCCATGCACATGTAGTCGGGGCTGATGCGGCCGCTGGCCGGGAAGGCGTTCTTGCGCCCGCTCCAGAAGGTCAGGCGCTGGGCCTCGTCCTTGCTCACCTCCAGGCGCGTGGCGCCGGCACCGGCGAGCACGTCGAGCATGCGCGCGATCTCCTCGGCCACCTCCTCGGGCGTGCCGTCGCTCTCGCACAGCAGGATGGCCGCGGCGTCGAGATCGTAGCCGGCGTGGACGAAGTCCTCGACCGCGGCCGTCATCGGCTTGTCCATCATCTCGAGGCCCGCGGGGATGATGCCTGCGGCGATCACCGCGGCCACGGCATCGCCGGCCTTGCGCACGTCGTCGAAGCTGGCCATGATGCAGCGCGCCAGCTGCGGCCTGGGGATGAGGCGCACCGTCACCTCGGTGATCACCGCGAGCATGCCCTCGCTGCCGATGATCGCCGGCAGCAGGTCCAGCCCCGGCGTGTCCAGCGCCCGCGAGCCGAACTCGATCGGCTCGCCCTCGACCGTGAAGCCGCGCACCTGCAGCACGTTGTGCACGGTCAGGCCGTACTTCAGGCAGTGCACGCCGCCGGAATTCTCGGCGACGTTGCCGCCGATCGTGCACGCGATCTGGCTGCTCGGATCCGGTGCGTAGTACAGGCCGTACGGGGCGGCGGCCTCGCTGATCGCGAGGTTGCGCACGCCGCACTGCACGGTGGCGGTGCGCGCGAGCTTGTCGATCTTCAGGATGCGGTTGAACTTGGCCAGCGCCAGCGTCACGCCCATCGGGTGCGGCATCGCGCCGCCGGACAGACCGGTGCCCGCGCCGCGCGCGACCACCGGCACCTGCAGGCGATGGCAGGCGACGAGCACGGCGGCCACCTGCGCCTCGGTCTCGGGCAGCGCGACGGCCAGCGGCCGCTCGCGGTAGGCGGTCAGGCCGTCGCACTCGTAGGGCGTCGTGTCCTCGCGCTGCCACAGCAGCGCGTGCGCGGGCAGCACCGCCTGCAGCGCCGCGACGACTTCGGACTGGCGCGCGGCGCGATCGATGTCGGTGTCGGCGGGGGCAGGCGAAGTGTTCATCGCAGTGCGCGAACTGTAGCCTCCGCGGCCTGCGCTCGCCTCAGCTCGCGGAGGTGTCGAAGGCGGGGTCCAGCGGCACCTGCAGCGCGGTGACGAGCTGGTTGGTCTTGGCCGCGAGGGCGACGACGCTCATCAGCTCCGCGTGCTGCGCGTCGCTCATGCCCTTGGCGCGCGCCGCGGCGGTGTGCGAGTGCACGCAGTAGCTGCAGCCGTTGACGGTCGAGACGGCGATGTAGATCAGCTCGCGCGTCAGCGGGTCGAGCGCAGCCGGTGCCGCCATCACCGCCTTCACCTCGGCCCAGGTGCGCTCGAGCAGCGGCGGGTCGAAGGCCAGATGACGCCAGAAGTTGTTGATGAAGTCGGTCCTGCGCGTGGCGCGGATGTCGTCGAAGACGGCGCGCACGCGCGGATCGGCCTCGGGGTCGGGAAGCGGGCGCGTCGTGCTCATCGGCAGGCCCCTGCGGTGCTAGCTGCACATCGCCCGGATGTCCTCGGGCACGGTGATGGCCTTGAGCTGGCCGTCGATGCGCTGCACGAAGGCGCGCGTGGCGCGGCCGTCGCACAGCAGCGTCTTGTCGCGCATCACGCGGTGGTACTGCACGAAGACCTTGCGCTCCCAGCGTTCGACCGTGGTGTGGATCTCGAGCCGGTCGCCGTAGGTCGCCGACTTGTAGAAGCGAGTGTTGATCTCGAGCATCGGCGTGCCGATGATGCCGCGCGTGCGCTCGAGCTCGCGCCAGCGCGGCAGGCCGCACTGGTGGAAGAAGTCCAGGCTCGCGGCATCGATCCAGCGCTGGAAGTTCGGGAAGAAGACGATGTCGGCGGGGTCGCAGTCGCCCCACTGGACATCGACGGTGAAGACGGTGGTGCGGCTCATCGTGCGTGCTTGTGGTCGAAAGGGCGTGATGGTACGGGGCGGGGCGCTTTCCTGCATCGCCATGCCCATGGCGTGCAGCAGGCCGCGGCTCGGCCCGGCCCGGCAGTGCCACCTGCGCAAGGGGGCTGCAGTGGCGCGAGGCCGTGATAAGGTGCGCGGCGCTCATCTTCGGGAACCCGCATGGCAAGAACCTACGAACAGCTGCAGCGCCAGATCGTCGCGCTGCAGGCGCAGGCCGAGAAGCTGCGCCGCAAGGAACTCGACGAAGTGATCGGCCGCATCCGCGAGGCGATCGCCTTCTACGGCCTCACCGCGGACGACCTGGGACTGAGCTCGAAGCCCGCTTCGAAGCGGCGCGCGGGCAGGACTGCCGCCACGCGGCGCGGGACGGGCAAGGGCGCAGCGAAGCGGCAGAGGGCGGCCGGATCCGCCAAGGCTGCCGCGGCCGCGGTGCTCTACCGCGACGAGAACGGCAACACCTGGGTCGGCCGCGGCAAGCGTCCTCAGTGGCTGCGCGATGCGCTGGCCGCCGGACGCAGCCTCGAGGACTTCAAGGTGACGGCTTCCTGAGTCGCCCGACCCCGCTCCCCATCCACCGCCGGAGCGCTCGATGAACCCGCACGATCCCGCAGCCGCAGCGCCGGTCGTCACGCATCGCCCGGAGGCGAGCCGCTTCGAAGCGCGCTTCGACGAGGGCGTGGCCGTCTGCGTCTACCAGCGCCACGGTGACGTGGCCGCGATCACGCACACCGAGGTGCCGCCCGCGCTGGAGGGCCGCGGCATCGCTGCCGCCCTCGTCAAGGCCGCACTCGACTGGGCGCGCGCCGAGGGTCTGCGCGTGCGGCCGCTGTGCAGCTACGTCGCGGTCTACATGCGAAGGCATCCCGAGACGCAGGATCTGCTGGCCTGAACGGTGCCGCCGCCCGGGTGAATCCATCACCACCGGGCCGCGCCGTCCTTCACCCACGCGAGGCGACTTGCGCAGCAGACTGGGCGCATGGCTGCGTTCCCCCGTCCCTCGCTGGCGCTCGAGGCCCCGGCCCGGGCAGCCGGCAGTGCCGTCGCGATCCAGTGGCTGGCTCTTCCCGGCGCCGAACAAGGTCTGCGCTGGCGCCTGCAGCGCTGGGGCAGCCTCTTGCCCGCGCTGTGTCGTCCGCATCGGATGCGCCTGGGCGCGAGCGCCCACTTCGCCACCCGCACGACGCCGACTGCGGAGCTGCAGCGACGATTCGACGAGCTCTTCGACCTGCGCCGGCCAGCGGCGTGCCGGACGCCCTATCCGTTCCTGTACACGCAGGGCGTGATCGATCTGCTGCAGGCGCGGATCTTCGCGGCGCTCGGTGCCGATCGGCGGTGCCTGTGGCTGCTGCGGCATCGCAGCCGCGTGCTCGTTCCCGATCCGGCACTGCTCGGCCGTGTGGTGCAGGACATCGACTGCAGCCTGGCCCGTGCCGTGCGCGTCGGGCCCGGCGAGGTGCTGGCGCTGCTGAACACCGAGATCGCGGATCCGGGCGGCCGGGTGCTCGCTTCGGTCGAGGACGCCTACCTCGTTCACGGCCTGACGATGGCCGACGCGGGGCAGGCCGAGGAGGACGACCTCCTGCGCCGTTCGGTCAGCCGGATGCGCCGCCACACGCGCGAGATCGCCGATGGAGCCGAAGCTCGCCGCGAGCGCATGCTCTACTGCAGCGCTGCGACGGCACGCCGCTTCGCGCGGCTGGCGGGCGGTTCCCCGCAGTCCCCGTACCCCTCGCCCGGCCTGCGGGACGGATCCGGGACACGGTACCGGGAGGCGCCGCTTGCGCCGATGCTCCTTCGGCACCTGCTCGCGCGCGAACTGGCCGAATGGGGTCTGGATCCCCGCCGGCTGGAGATCGTCTTCGTCGCGCCGGCCGCGGCCGGCCAGATGCTGCGGCTGCGGCAGGAGGGAAGCCGCTTCGAGCTCGTTGATCGGCACGACCGGCTGCTCGCCTTCGGCCGCATCTGAGGCACAACCACCGCCGGTGCACGCCTTGGTGCGCCCGGACGTTCAGGTCTCGGGTGCCGGCAGGGCTTGCGACCGATCCGGCGCTGCGCCAAGATCGGCGCGACCTCAACGCGAAGAGAGGCGAGATGAGCAGGATGACGGCAAGGGCATCGTCTCGGCGCACGGCGGACGGCCGCAGCGTGCTTTCCCCAGGGCTGGCCGACGCGCCGCTGATGGACATGCTGTGCTCGCACTTCGTGCTCACGCTCACCCAGCATCATGGCCCCAGGCTGAACCTGCGCCGCGACTGGGGCAGCGTGATGGGGCTGGTCGGGCGTCATCTGGTCTGGCCGTTGCCGGTGCTGGCGCGCGTGCGCGGCTTCCTCGGCAAGCGCTGCAAGGGCAGCCCGCCCTGGCGCGGGCACGAGACGCTTTCCGACGAAGCCTTCCTCGACCGACATGGGCTGTGGAGGGGCGCCTACGATGAGGGCTCGCTCTTCTTCTACCTCGACGAGTACGTCAAGGACGCGCACAAGGACCTGCTCGCGGTGCTTTCCAACACCTGCGACTGGCTGGCACGGCGGCTCAAGCGCGAATCGGCGCTGGTGCAGAAGAACATCGACGCCCTGGCCGGTCTGCTGCAGCTCAACCCTGCCGAGCGCGCGCTGCTGCTCTACGGGACGCTGGCGCGCTGCCAGCGCGAGCTGCGCGGGCTGCTGGTCGAGTTCAAGGTCTCGAACGCGCAGGAGGCCTACGCGGCGCTGGCCGCGGTGGCCGGCGTCGACGAGCGCGACGTGGCCGAGGCCCTGCGTGGAGGCTCGCGGCTGGAGCGCATCGGCATGGTCGAGAACCTGATCTCGGAACAGAACATCACCGACCTGGCCGACCTGATGAAGGTCAGCGAGCAGCTGCCGCCGGTGTTGATGCGCGAGTACGCCGGGCCCGCGGACCTGATGGCGGTCTTCACGCGCCCGGCGACCAAGAGCGAACTCGGCGTCGCCGATTTCGGCTTCGTCGCCGAGGATGTCCAGGTCCTGACCGAACTGCTGAAGAACGCCGCCGTACGCCGCGAACCGGGCGTCAACGTGCTGCTCTACGGGCCGCCGGGGACCGGCAAGACCGAGCTGGCGAAGGTCTGTGCGCAGGCCGCGGGGCTCGAGCTCTACGAGGTCGAGTACGCCGACCGCGACGGCAACAGCCTCTCGGGCCGGGACCGCTACCGCAGCCTGCAGATCAGCCAGGCCTTCCTCAAGGGCAGCGGCGGGGTCGCGCTGCTCTTCGACGAGGTCGAGGACGTATTCCCGCCGATCAGCAGCGAGGCCGCGCAGCTCATCGCGCGCCTGGACAGCGGCGACGCGCCGGCCTCGGGCAGCGTCAGCGGCAAGGCCTGGGTCAACCAGATCCTCGAGACCAATCCGGTGCCGGTGATCTGGATCACCAACCGCATCGAGCAGATCGACCCGGCGTTCCGGCGCCGCTTCCAGTACCACCTGCTGCTGCAGTCGCCGCCTCCGGGCGCGCGCGAAGGCCTGGTCACGCGCGCGCTCGAAGGGATCGCGGTGAGCCCGGAGTTCCCGGCGCGGCTGGCCGAGCGGCGGGGACTGACGCCGGCGCAGGTCCGCACCGCGGCGCGCTTTGCGCGTCTTGTCGGGTCCGACAAGGTGGCGGCCGAGGTCGAGGGCCTGATCCTGCGCCAGCTCGGCAACGCCGACCGCGCGCTCGGCGGCGGGGGTGCGGAGAAGGCGGCGCGCGTGGCCGTCACCTCGTACGACCTCACACTGCTCAACGTCGAGTCGCGCTTCGAGGTGCCGCGCATCATCGAGGCGCTGCGCCGCCGCGGCCACGGCACGCTGTGCTTTCACGGGGCGCCGGGCACCGGCAAGACGGCGCTGGCCGAGCACATCGCCCAGGCCCTGCAGCGTCCGCTGATGATTCGTCAGGCCAGCGACCTCGTGAGCAAGTTCGTCGGCGAGACCGAGCAGAACTTGGCGCGCATGTTCGAGGAGGCTGCGGCCGACGAAGCCGTGCTGCTGCTCGACGAGGCCGACAGCTTCCTGCGCAGCCGCCGCCGCGCCGAGCGCAACTACGAAGTCAGCGAGGTCAACGAGATGCTGCAGGGGATGGAGCGCTTTGCCGGCGTCTTCATCTGCACGACCAACCTGTTCGATGATCTCGACGAGGCGGCGCTGCGGCGCTTTACCTTCAAGATCCGGTTCCAGCCGCTGACACCCGAGCAGCGCGAGCGCATGTTCGTCGCCGAGGCACTGGGGGGGTATCCGCATGCCTTGACCGCCGAGCAGCGAGCACGGCTTGGTGCGCTGGACGAGCTCACCCCCGGCGACTTCGCCGCTGTGCAGCGGCAGGCGGAGATCCTGGGCGAGACCCTCGACGCCGACGCCTTCCTCGCGCAGCTCGAGAGCGAGCACCGCGCAAAGCCCGAGGTACGGCAGCGTCGTGGCATCGGCTTTGTGTCAGCAACTGCACATTCCCCGCGGGTCGGCGGCTGACGCAGGATTGCCGGCTCGATATCCTTGACGATCCGCGACGCGCCTCGTGCGCGTCGCGAGCGTCCCGTGTCCAGGAGTCGCTTGTCTCATGCCTTCCGCCGCTGATACTTCGGTCCTGCTGTGGGTCGCGTCGGCCTGCATTGCCTTCCTGGGCGCACGCACCTTCTTCGAATACCTGCGACGCCTGAATTACGACGGCCCCAGGGCGCTGTGGCGGGAGCTGTTGCTGGCTGCGCTGGCATTGACGGCCGCCTACTGGAGCGCGATGGTGATCGACATCGGCGCCCAGGGCCTGGGCTTCCAGATCGGCTATCAACCGGCGAAGATCTTCGGGACCCTGCTGGTGGCGATGGTTGCATTCGTGGCCGTTCTGGTGCTTGCGACCATGCGGCACGCCTGGCTGCTCAAGCTCGCCGCCGCGCCGCTTGCGGCGCTGGGGGCACTGGCGGTGCAGGTCGCGGTGATCTGGTCGATCGGCGCCGAGCCGGGAATCGCCTGGAATGCCGAACCGCTGGTCTTCGCGCTGCTGGTGAACCTGATCGGCATCGCCTTCGCGAGCGCTCTGGTCATCAGCACGCGTCGCGGCTCACGCGCCGACCGGCCCTCGCGCCGGCTGCTGGCGGCGCTGGTGCTGGGCGCCTGCATCGTCGCGGCGCAGGAACTGGTGGTTTCCGCGGCGGGGCTGGCGCAGCAGGTGGCGTCGCTGCACGCCCGTTTCCTGCCCGAGATGATCATCACTCTCGTGGCCGGTGCCGGCTTCCCGGTGGCGTTGGTGCTGATGCTCGTCGACCAGCGCACGCAGCAGCGCAGCCGTGCTTCGCAGCGGGCGCGCCGAAGACGCAGGCGCGCGGAAGGGGGTGCGGACACGGCCTCCGCTCCGGCGACGGTCGGCGACGCTGCCCTGGCCTCTTCCGAACGCAAGGCCCCGCCCGCGCATTGACCCCTTGCCGGGCAAGGCGGCCTGTTGAGCTTTTTCCGGGTACGCCGACGGTGTCGGCGGACAATCGCCGCATGACCGCAAGCAAGCCCAGTTACACCCGTGCCGCCTCACTGCCGGCACTGCTGCGCCAGCGCATCGTGATCATCGACGGCGCGATGGGCACGATGATCCAGCGCCTGAAGCTCACCGAGGCCGATTTCCGCGGGACGCGCTTCGCGGATCATCCGAAGGACCTCAAGGGCAACAACGAGCTGCTGGTGCTGACCCGGCCCGAGCTGATCGAGGGCATCCACGACGCCTATGTGGTCGCTGGCGCCGACATCATCGAGACCAACACCTTCGGCGCGACCTCGATCGCGCAGGAGGATTACGGCCTGGCGCACCTGGCGCGCGAGCTGAACGTCGCTGCGGCGCGCATCGCGCGCAAGGCAGCGAACCGCCACTCGACGCCGGAGAAGCCGCGCTTCGTCGCCGGGGCGCTCGGCCCCACGCCGCGCACCGCGAGCATCAGCCCCGACGTCAACGACCCCGGCGCGCGCAACATCAGCTTCGACCAGCTCCGCGACGCCTACCGCGAGCAGGCCGAGGGGCTGCTCGAAGGCGGCTGCGACCTCTTCCTCGTCGAGACGATCTTCGACACGCTCAACGCCAAGGCCGCGATCTTCGCGCTCGACGAGCTGATGGAGGACTCCGGCGAGCGCCTGCCGGTGATCATCTCCGGCACCGTCACCGACGCCTCCGGGCGCATCCTCTCGGGGCAGACGGTCGAGGCCTTCTGGCACAGCGTGCGTCACGCGCGGCCGCTGGCGGTCGGCCTGAACTGCGCGCTCGGTGCCGCGCTGATGCGGCCCTACATCGAGGAACTCGCGCGCGTGGCCGGCGACACCTTCGTCAGCTGCTACCCCAACGCCGGACTGCCCAACCCGATGAGCGAGACCGGCTTCGACGAGACGCCGCCGGTCACCGGCGCGCTGATGGAGGAGTTCGCCAAGGCCGGCTTCCTCAACCTCGCCGGCGGCTGCTGCGGCACGACGCCCGAGCACATCGCCGAGATCGCGCGCCGCGTGTCGCCCTACCGCCCGCGGAGCCTGCGCGATCCGCTCTTCACGGCGCTGCAGCCGGCCTGAGCGGCAGTCGCTCGCCCTTGCGTGCGCGCGGCGGCGTGCCGCGAGTCGTCGAAGTCGCGCTGACCGGCGCAGTGCCGATCCCTCGCCGATCACTCGCCGGTCAGCAAGCGCGCCGCCGTGGCGTAGCGCTCGGCGGTCGCGGCGATCACCTCCGCGGGCAGGGCCGGCGCCGGGGCGGTCTTGTTCCAGGGCTTGCCGTCGACCTGCGCCTGCTCGAGCCAGTCGCGCAGGTACTGCTTGTCGAAGCTCGGCGGGTTCTCGCCGCGCCCGAGCGCGGCGCGCCAGCCGTCGATCGGCCAGAAGCGCGACGAGTCGGGGGTCAGCACCTCGTCCATCAGCGTGATGCGGTCCTCGTCGTCGAGGCCGAACTCGAACTTCGTGTCGGCGATGACGATGCCGCGCGTGAGCGCATGGGCTGCGGCCTCGGTGTAGAGGCGGATCGCGATCTCGCGCACCCGCGCGGCGCGCGTCTCGCCGATCAGGGCTGCAGCCTGCTCGAAGCGGATGTTCTCGTCGTGCGCGCCGGCCTCGGCCTTGGTCGCCGGCGTGAAGATCGGGTTCGGCAGCGCGTCGGCCAGGCGCAGCCCCGGCGGCAGCGGCACGCCGCAGACCTCGCCGCCGGCCTGGTACTCCTTCCAGCCCGAGCCGGCGAGGTAGCCGCGCACGACCGCCTCGATCGGCAGCGGGCGCAAGCGCTTCACCAGCATCGCGCGCCCGCGCACCTGCTCGACCTCGTCGGGCGCGACGACCGAGAGCGGGTCCCCGCCGGTGAGGTGGTTGGGCACGATGTGCGCAAGGCGCGCGAACCAGAACAGCGCCATGCGCGTGAGCAGCGCGCCCTTGCCGGGGATCGGCTCGCCCATCACGACGTCGAAGGCCGAGATGCGGTCGCTGGCGACCATCAGCAGCCGGTCGCTGCCGACGGCGTAGTTCTCGCGCACCTTGCCGCGCGAGACCAGCGGCAGCGAGTGCAGCCGGGATTCGAAGAGTGTGCTCAGGCGATCACCTTGACCATCTCGAGCACCTTGTTCGAGTAGCCCCACTCGTTGTCGTACCAGGCGACGACCTTGATGAAGGTCTTGTCCAGCGCGATGCCGGCGTCGGCGTCGAAGACGCTGGTGCAGGGCTCGCCGCGGAAATCGGTGGCGACGACCTTGTCCTCGGTGTAGGCGAGGATGCCCTCGAGCGCGCCCTGGCTCTGCGCCTTCATCTCGGCGCAGATCTCGTCGTAGCCGGCTTCCTTCAGCAGCTCGACGGTCAGGTCCACGACCGAGACGTTGCTCGTCGGCACGCGGAAGCTCATCCCGGTGAGCTTCTTGTTGAGCTCGGGGATGACGACGCCGACCGCCTTGGCCGCGCCGGTGCTGCTCGGGATGATGTTCTCGAGGATGCCCCGGCCGCCGCGCCAGTCCTTGTTGCTCGGGCCGTCGACCGTCTTCTGCGTCGCGGTCGCGGCGTGCACGGTCGTCATCAGGCCGCGCTTGATGCCCCACTTGTCGTGCAGCACCTTGGCCACCGGCGCCAGGCAGTTGGTCGTGCAACTGGCGTTGCTGATGATCGCCTGGCCGGCGTAGGTCTTGTGGTTCACGCCGTAGACGAACATCGGCGTGTCGTCCTTGGACGGCGCGCTCATGATGACCTTCTTCGCGCCGGCGGCGATGTGCTTCTGCGCCGTCTCCTTGGTCAGGAAGAGGCCGGTCGACTCGACGACGATGTCGGCCCCGGCATCGCCCCACTTCAGCGCCGCCGGATCCTTCTCGGCGGTGAGGCGGATGCGCCTGCCGTTGACGATCAGCGTGCTGCCGTCGACCGCGATCTCGCCCTTGAAACGCCCGTGCACGCTGTCGTACTTCAGCATGTAGGCGAGGTAGTCGGGCTCGAGCAGATCGTTGATGCCGACGACCTCGATGTCGGGGAAGTTCTGCACTGCGGCGCGGAACACCATGCGGCCGATGCGACCGAAACCGTTGATGCCAAGCTTGATGGCCATGTCGGAAGACTCCTTGCGTTAGCTGGAAAGAACCTTGTGCACGGTGTCGGCCAGGTTCTTCACCGTGAAGCCGAAATGCTCGAAGAGTGCCGGTGCCGGTGCGCTCTCGCCGAAGCGGTCGATGCCGACGACGGCGGCGCAGCCGTATTTCCACCAGAAGTCGGTGACGCCGGCCTCCACCGCCACGCGTGGCAGCCTGGGCGGCAGCACCGCCTTCTTGTAGCGGATGTCCTGGCGGTCGAAGACCGTCGTGCTGGGCATGCTGACGACGCGCACCGCGATGTCGCGGCGCGCGAGCTCTGCCTGCGCGTGCAGCGCGAGCTGCACCTCGGAGCCCGTGGCGATGATCACCGCCTGCGCCTTCTTCCTGAGGCCCACCTCGGTGGGCTCGGCGAGCACGTAGGCGCCCTTGGCGATGTCGTCCAGGCCGGTCTTGGGCGCGTAGGGCAGGTTCTGCCGCGAGAGCAGCAGCGCGCTCGGCCGATGCGTGTTGCCGAGCGCGATCGCCCAGGCGATCGCGGTCTCGGCGGTGTCGGCCGGGCGCCAGACGTCAAGCCCCGGGATCATGCGCAGCGAGGCCGCGTGCTCGACCGGCTGGTGCGTGGGCCCGTCCTCGCCGAGGCCGATGCTGTCGTGCGTGAAGACGTGGACGACGCGCTTCTTCATCAGCGCGACCATGCGCACCGCGTTGCGCGCGTAGTCGCTGAAGGTGAGGAAGGTGCCGCCGTAGGGGATGAAGCCGCCGTGCAGCGCGATCCCGTTCATGATCGCTGCCATGCCGAACTCGCGCACGCCGTAGTTGATGTGGCGGCCGCCGTTGGGCGTGCCCTGCGCGTCGAAGCGCAGCGCCGGCGTTGCGCTCGTGTTCGTCAGGTTGGAGCCGGTGAGGTCGGCCGAGCCGCCGAGCAACTCGGGCATCGCCTGCGTGAAGACCTCGAGCGCGACCTGGCTCGCCTTGCGCGTGGCCATGGTCTCGGCCTTGGCGTGCGCGGCGACGACCGCGTCGACCGCGGTCTGCGCGAAGCCTGCAGGCAGCTCGCCCTTCATCCGGCGTTCGAACTCGGCCGCCAGCTCGGGGTAGGCGGCGCGGTAGGCCGACAGGCGCGCCTGCCATTCGCCGTGACTCGCGGCGCCCTGCGCGCGCGCGTCCCAGGCCGCGTAGATCGCTTCGGGAATCACGAAGGGCGGCTCGCTCCAGCCCAGCGCCTGCCGCGTCAGCTCGATCTCCTCGGCACCCAGCGGCTCGCCGTGCGCCTTGGCCGAGCCGGCCCGGTGCGGCGAGCCCTTGCCGATCGTCGTGCGGCAGCGGATCAGCGTGGGCTTCGTCGCCCCGCGCCGCGCCTTGGCGATCGCCGCGTCGACCGCATCGACGTCGTGGCCGTCGATCGGCCCGATCACCTCCCAGCCATAGGCGGCGAAGCGCTGGCTGACGTCGTCGACGTACCAGGGCGAGATCTCGCCGTCGATGCTGATGCCGTTGTCGTCGTAGAGCGCGATGAGCTTGCCGAGCTTCCAGGCGCCGGCCAGCGCGCAGGCCTCGTGGCTGACGCCCTCCATCAGGCAGCCGTCGCCGAGGAAGACGTAGGTGTGATGGTCGACGATCACGTGGCCGGGGCGGTTGAACTCGTGCGCGAGCAGCTTCTCGGCCAGCGCCATCCCGACCGCGTTGGCCAGGCCCTGGCCGAGCGGGCCGGTGGTCGTTTCCACGCCGGGGGCGATGTCGACCTCCGGGTGTCCCGGCGTCTTGCTGTGCAGCTGGCGGAAGTTGCGCAGCTCCTGCATCGGGAGTTCGTAGCCGCTGAGGTGCAGCAGCGCGTAGATCAGCATCGACGCGTGGCCGTTGCTGAGCACGAAGCGGTCACGGTCGGCCCAGTGCGGTGCCGCCGGGTCGTGGCGCAGGTGGCGGCTCCACAGCGCCACCGCCATCTCGGCCATCCCCATCGGCGCGCCCGGGTGGCCGGACTTGGCCTGCTGCACCGCGTCCATCGCCAGCGCCCGGATCGCGTTGGCCATCGCCTCCGTCGTCGCAGGCAGCATGGGCTGCACGGGGATGGCCGCGGCCGCGGTCAGGGGCTGCGCGGCAGCGGGGTCGTCGGGCGATGGCGTGGACATGCGAGAGGGCGCGCTCGTGACGCGGTCTGGCCTGGGGGAGCCTGGGATTGTAGGAGGGCGGGCATCGCCGCCGGCGTCGATCGCGCGCAGCATCGCAAGCTCTGCCGCGGCTTGGGTGCTGCGGCGGACCTCGGACATGCACGAAACGGGGAAGATCGTGACGCAGTCGGCGCCCGAGTCCGGCCGGCAGAGGGGCGGGCCCGGACAATGTCGCGTTTGCACGAATGATCCCTGCGTCGTTCGAAATCTCAGGCCGCAGTCGATGAACCCGCTCGTCTGGCGTCCTCCTGCCGGCGCCGGGCATCGTATGAGTCAAAGCGGGGGATCAGATCAAGGGAGACCATCGACATGAAGCGCTTGCACCGCCTTCTGGCGCCGACGCTCCTGGCATCGCTGTTGCTTGCGGGCTGCAGCGAGGACCCGGAGCGGCTTGTTGCCTCTGCCAAGCAATTCGCTCAGGAGGGCGAGCGAGAGGCGGCCTTGATCGAACTCAAGCGGGCCATCGAAGTGGATCCCGACTTCGCCGAGGCGCGCTTCCTGCTCGGCAAGTCGCTGCTGACCGGCCTTGACGCCCCCGCCGCGGTGATCGAGTTCCGCAAGGCCATGGACCTGGGCTACGCGGCCGACGAGGTGGTTCCCGAGCTCGCACGCGCGATGTTCCTGCAGGGCGAGTCGGAGAAGCTGCTCGACGAATTCGGGGCGAAGGCACTGGGCCATCCCCAGGCACGCGCCGATCTGTACGTGACGCTGGCGCAGGCCAACGCCAGCCTGGGCCGGCGGGAAGCCGCGCGCCGGGCGCTGGACGAGGCGCTGAAGGCGATTCCCGACTACGCGCCAGCCATGATCTTCGCAGCCCGGCTGCAGGCTGTCGGCGGCGACGTCGAGGGGGCGCTGGCGGCGCTCGACCGGCAGCTCGAGCGTTCGCCGCGCGACGCGCAGGCCTGGCGCGCCAAGGGCGACCTCCTGATGCAGGGCCGGCGCGACCTCGACGGCGCGCTGGCGGCCTACCGCCAGGCGGTCGACGAGCGGCCCCGCGACGCCGACGCTCAGTTCGCGCTGATGAGCGCGCTGCTGGCGAAGGACGATCTCGAGGGTGCGAAGGCGCAGCTCGAGGTGCTCGGCAAGGTCTTTCCGAGACACCCGCAGACCCTCTTCTTTGCCACCAGCGTCGCACTGGTTTCCGGCGATCTGGACAAGGCCAGGGATCTCGGCGACCAGCTCCTGCGGATCAGTGACGAGAACGCCAATGGCCTGCAGCTCGTCGGGATGATCGACGCCGCACGCCACGAATGGTCGCAGGCCGAACTGCACCTGGGCCGGGCGCTGCAGCTCAACCCGGGCCTGGGCGCGGCGCGGCGCGCGCTTGCCAGCGTCTACCTGCAGCGTTCGGAGCCGGCCAAGGTCCTGGTGACCCTGCAGCCCCTGCTCGAGCGGCCGGATGCATCTGCCGACGTGCGCACGCTCGCCGCGCGGGCGCACCTGCTCAACGGCGAGCTGGCTGAGGCCGAGAAAGCCTTCGCGGCGGCGGCGAAGAGCGCTCCCGGTGACCGGCGCAGCCAGGTGGCATTGGCGGCCAACCGCGCGCTGCTGGGCGACGGCCGTGCGGGCGTGGAGGCCTTGCGCAGCCTGGCCGCCGGTTCCGACGACACGCTGGCCGACCTGCCGCTGATCACGGCCCTGATGCGCAGGAACGACGTCAAGGCAGCAATGACCGCGATCGACGCACTCGAGAAGAAGCAGCCCGACAAGCCGATGGCAGCCAACCTGCGTGCGCGCCTGCTGCTGCAGCAGGGCGACAAGGCCGGTGCGGAGAAGGCCTTCCGGCGCGCGCTCGAGATCGACCCGACCTTCTTCCCGGCGGCATCGTCGCTGGCGCAGCTGGCGCGGCTGGCCGGGCACGAGGACGAGGCCGAGCGCATCGTCGACGAATTCCTGAAGGCCGCGCCGACGCACACGCAGGCGCTGATTGCCAGCGCGATGCTGAAATCGCGCCGCGGCGTCCCGCCCGAGGAGATCCTGTCCTTCCTCGATCGCGCGATCGCGCGCGTGCCGACCGATCCGGCCCTGCGCCTGGCGCGGATCGACTACCAGATGGCCACGCGCGACCTGAAGGGTGCGGTCGAGGCGGCGCAGCAGGCCGTGGCCGCGCTGCCCGAGGATGCTTCGCTGCTCGATGCCCTGGGCCGCGCGCAGGCCGACTCGGGCGACGTCAACCAGGCCCTGGCGACCTTCGCCAGACTTGCGAAGACGACTCCCGGATCGACTCGACCTCATCTGCGCATGGCCGAAGTCCAGTGGGCCGCCGGCCAGCGCGAAGCGGCGATCGAGGCGCTGCAGCGGGCGTATGCGCTCGACAAGACCAGCGGCGAGGTCCAGCGCGCGCTGATCAAGGCCTATCTCGACACCGGGCGTGCCGAAGATGCGCTGGGCGTCGCGCGCGAGGTGCGGCAGCAGCAACCCCGGCAGGAGGCCGGCTACCTGTTCGAGGGCAGCGTTGCGCTCGCGCAGCGCCGCGTTGCGCACGCGATCATCGCCTACCGGGAGGGCCTGGGCGCGGTGCCCGATTCGACCAACCTGGCCACACGGCTGCACGCCGCGCTTGCCGCTGACGGGCAGGCCGCCGAGGCCGGGCGCCTGGCGGCGCAGTGGCAGCGCCAGCATCCCGGCGATGCGGGTTTCCGCTCCTACCTCGGGGACCTGGCGCTGGCGCGCAAGGATTACCCGGCGGCGGAACGCCACTACCGCGACGTGCTCGCGATCCAGCCCGGCAACGCGCTCGCGCTCAACAACGTCGCCTGGCTGATGGCCACCGCGGGCAAGCCCGGCGCCGTTGCGCTGGCCGAGAAGGCGGTGGCGCTGATGCCGGACCGGCCGGCGCTGATGGACACGCTGGCGCTGGCGCTGGCTTCCGAGGGGCGCAAGGCCAAGGCGGTGAGCGTCATGCAACAGGCGGTCCGCATGGACGAACGCAACCCGCAGCTTCGGCTCAACCTGGCCCGGCGGCTGCTCGACGCCGGGGACAAGGGCGCGGCGAAGGCCGAACTGCAGGCACTGGCGGCGCTGGGCGAGCAGTTCCCGCAGCATGGCGAAGTGGCTGCGCTGCTGAAGACGCTCTGAGCACCCCCAGGGCCGGGCTGCGCCCGGCCCGCCCCCGCGGGGAATCAAGCCAAGCGGCAGGGCCGCATCGACCTGGAAGGCGCCGGGCACGTACCGCGATCGCTGCCCGTCGGCCGCAACCGGAAGTGTGTTCAGTGTCGAAAAAACTGACACATCGACCTCGGGCAGTCTCGTCCGGGGCTTGGACCCGTTTCGGCCCGGATCCGGAAAAACCTTTCTTGACAAGCGCTTACGTCCGATTGATGAGTTCGCGCGGGCCCGCGACGGCCATCTGGCACGGGTGTTGCTAATGTTCAAGCGATGATCCCTGATGGCGAATCGGGGATCTCGAGGACGAAAGACGACTGATCAAAGGAGCTGACATGACATCGGCCAAGCACAGGGCATGGAAGGCGGGGCATCTGGCAGCAGCGGCGGCGGCGCTGATGCTGGCCGGGGGGGCGGCGCAGGCCAATCCGATCACGCAGTGGGCCTATTCGACGAATTCGACGTTTTCGAATGCCACCTGGGATGGCCCGCCCGGTAACGGAGGGACCGGGTTCGGCACTTGCGCGGGCGTGCAGACGACGGCGGCCTACGAACTGTCCTGGGGTTGCGGTACGGGTAATTTTCAGATCGATACTGGCAACGCGGCCAACAACCGCAGCGCGCTGACGATCGGCAACGCGGCCGCGACCCCCCCGACCCGCACCGGCGGCGGGCCGGCTACGGGCTCCATCAACACGACGATCGGCTCGACGCCCAGTATTTCGCTTGGACAGGTCAAGCCGGGCATCTCGATCACGCACTGGAACAATCCGATCAACAGCACCTTCGGTACGCTGACTTCGGCGGTCATCACCGACACGCTGACGCTGACGCCCGTCGCGCCGTCGGAATACTCGGGTCAGCCGCTGGTGAATGCCCCGACGCTGACCTTCAACTTCAAGTTCCAGGAAACACCCAATTCGGGCGGGACTGGTGGACTCTGTGCGGACGGCGTTCATAACAGCCAGTACTCTCAGGGCTGCCCGGACCTCTTCGGCTTCGTCGGAGGCCTGACCCTCAACAACGCTTTCACGCACGTCGACTCCGGCGCAGATGGCATCCTGGGAAATACGGATGACTTCACGCGAACCTACTACGCGAGCGTCTTCATCCTGGACGACCAGGGCGGCGTGTTCGATTTCAGCACGTTGACGGCGGGCGAGTGCGCCGCCCTTGGCTTGCCCACGGGGTGCTTCGGCTTCCGCACTGCAGAGGCAGCAGCAACCACGGCCAAGTTCGCGTTCGCCGTGACCACCGACCCGATCCCGTACAACAACCCGGAGCCGGGTTCGATCGCGCTGCTGGGTCTGGGCCTGTTCGGTGCCGCAGCGGCGCGCCGCCGGCAGCGCAAGGCGGGCTGACGAGGGACGCGGCAAGCGCGCCGCCAAACGCGCAGAGGGCACGGGCGCAGCCCGTGCCCCTTTTTTTGCGCGGACCTGGCTGCCGGTCTCAGGCAGCCAGCGGGCGCGTCAGTTCGTCGACCCGCGCAAGCACCTCGGGCGTGAGCCGCTCCAGCACCGCGAGGGCGCCCAGGTTCTGCTGCAGCTGCTCGATGCGCGACGCGCCGGTGATCACGGTGCTCACGCGCGGGTTCTTCGCCGCCCAGGCGATCGCAAGCTGCGCCAGCGTGCAGCCGAGCTCGGCGGCGATCGGCGCAAGCCTGGCCACCGCGGCGTTCTTCACCGGGTCGACGAGCTCGTCGCGCAGCGAGGCGTAGCTCGCCACGGTCCCACGGCTGCCCTCGGGAACGCCGTCCCGGTACTTGCCGGTGAGCAGGCCGCCGGCCAGCGGGCTCCAGGTCGTCAGGCCCAGGCCGATCTCCTCGTAGAGCCGCGCGTATTCCTGCTCGACCCGGCTGCGGTGCAGCAGGTTGTACTGCGGCTGCTCCATCACCGGCTTGTGCAGGTGGTGGCGTTCGGCGATCTCCCAGGCGGCGCGGATGTCGGCGGCCGGCCATTCGCTCGTGCCCCAGTACAAGGCCTTGCCTTGGGTGATCATGTCGCTCATCGCCCAGACCGTCTCCTCGATCGGCGTCTGCGGGTCGGGGCGGTGGCAGTAGACCAGGTCGACATGCTCGAGTCCGAAGCGGCGCAGGCTGCCGTCGATCGCCTGCATCAGGTACTTGCGGTTGAGCGTGTTGCGGCTGTTGATGCCGCGGCCCTCGCGGTCCAGCCCCCAATAGAACTTGGTCGAGACGAGGTAGGACAGGCGCGGCCAGCCCAGGCGCTTGAGCGCCTGGCCCATGATCAGCTCGCTCTGCCCGAGTGCATAGCCTTCGGCGTTGTCGAAGAAGTTGATGCCGGCGTCGTAGGCGGCGGCGAGCATCTCGGCCGCGGCCTTGTCATCGACCTGGTTGGAGTAGGTGACCCAGGAGCCCAGGGAGAGCGCGCTGACGCGCACGCCGGCCCGGCCGAGGCGACGGTATTGCATGGATGCGATCCTCCGCGTGGACGACAAGGCGCAAGGGTAGCGGTTTTGCGCCCCGGTCCGGCTTGCGCCGAGAATGGCGCGAAAGCCTTCCTGCTGCGATGAATCGAACGACCCCGACATCGAGCCCGCTGCGCATCGCCGTCGTCGGCGCGGGCCCGGTGGGATTGACGCTGGCGCTGCTGGCTGCGCGGGTGCTGCCCGCCGCGACCGTGAGCCTCTACGACGCACGTCCGCTCGAGCGCGACGTCTGCGGCGACGCCCGGACGCTCGCGCTGGCGCTCGGCAGCGTGCAGCTGCTGCGCCGCCTGCACGCCTGGCCCGCGGCACAGGCCGAACCGATCCTGCAGGTCCACGTCTCGCAGGCGCCGCCGACGCTGGCCGCCGGGCAGGTGCAGATCACCGCGGCCGAGCAGGGCGTGCCGATGCTCGGCGCGGTGATTCCCTACGGGCCGCTCGTCGCGGCGCTGCAGCAGGCCTGGCTCGCGGCCGCACAGGCGGAGCCCGCGCGCCTGCTCAGCCGCTTCGGCAACGCGGTGGCCCAGGTGCGCGCGCTCGACGAGGGGGTCGAGGTCGACGCCGGCAGCGTCGAGATTTTCGAGCTCGCGGTGCTCGCCGAGGGCGGTGTCTACGGCGAGCAGGCGCGCAAGGCGCTGGTGCGCGATTACCGGCAGACCGCATGGGTCGGCGAGGTCGAGCTCGACGCGCCGGCCGGAAGCGGGCTGCGCGGCGTGGCCTTCGAGCGCTTCACCCGCCAGGGGCCGCTGGCGCTGCTGCCGCTGCCGCCATCACCGTCGTCACCATCGTCACCCCAGGGCCGGCTGCGCGCGGCGCTGGTCTGGTGCGTCAGCGCCGACGACGATCCGGTGCGCGCGCTCGACGACGAGCAGCGCCGCGTGCTCGTGCAGTCGCTGCTGCCAGCCGAAGCCGGGTTGCTGCGCCGGCTCGGTGCGCTCAAGTCCTTTCCGCTGGGCCTCAACGCCGAGCGCAGCCTCGTCGAGCGCGGCGGCAGCGGGCGCGGCGCCGGGCGCATCGTGCGCATCGGCAACGCCGCGCAGACGCTGCACCCGGTTGCCGGCCAGGGCCTGAACCTGGGCCTGCGCGACGCCTACGCGCTCGTGCACGCGCTGCGCTCGGCGCCCGACGTCGCGACGGCGCTGCGGCGCGTCGAGTGGGCGCGCGTGCCCGACCGCTGGAGCACGATCGCGACGACCGACCTCCTCGCGCGCGGCTTCACCTGGAGATGGCCGGCGCTGGGCCTGGCGCGCGGCACGGCGCTCGCGGCGCTGCAGGCCGTCCCGCCGCTGAAGGCCGCGCTGGCGCGGCAGATGATGTTCGGCCGCCGCTGAAGTCGCCCGGTGCCGCTACATGCGGCGGTGCGCCAGCGCCGGCAGCTGTGTGCGCACCTGCTCGATGCGCGCCGCATCGAGCTCGGCGAGCACGACACCCTCGCCCTCGGGGCAGCAGGCGAGCACCTCGCCCCAGGGGTCGACGATCATGCTGTGACCCCAGGTGCGGCGGCCGTTCTCGTGCTGCCCGCCCTGTGCCGGCGCCAGCAAATAGCACTGGTTCTCGACCGCGCGGGCGCGCAGCAGCAGCTCCCAGTGCTTCTGGCCGGTCGTGTAGGTGAAGGCCGAGGGCACGACCAGCAGGTCGCAGGGCGGCGCCATCAGCGCGCGGTAGAGCTCGGGGAAGCGCAGGTCGTAGCAGATCGACAGTCCCACGCGCAGCGACCCCGCCTGCAGCGCCACCGGCGCGTCGCCGGCTTCGAGCGTGCGGCCCTCGTCGTAGCGCTCGCGCCCGTTGTCGAACGCGAAGAGGTGCATCTTGTCGTAGCGCGCCCGCTGCGTGCCGTCGGGCCCGAAGACGAGGCAGGCGTTGCGCACGTGCGCCGCATCGGAGCCGGCAAGCGGCAGCGTGCCGCCGACGACCCACAGGCCATGGGCTTGCGCGGCCTGCGCGAGCATCCGCTGGATCGGCCCGTCGCCGCAAGGCTCGGCGATCGCGAGCTTGTCGTCGTCGCGCCGGCCGAGCAGGCAGAAGTACTCGGGCAGCGCGACGAGCTGCGCAGCTTCCGCGGCGGCCTGCGCGATCAGCGCGCGCGCGGCCTCGAGGTTGCGGTCGCGGTCGGTGCCCGAGACCATCTGCAAGGCGGCGATCTTCATGCGGGCATTCTCGTGCAGCCGCGACGAAACGGGGCGCTTGGGCAGAATCGTCGCTCGCCGCACGCGTACGGGGCGGCGATGGAGGATCGCGGAGGAATGGTTCAGCAGCTTGCGGTGCGGGCCGAGCACAGCCGCTTCGTGCAGCGCGTGCGCCGCCGCTATGCGAGCGAGCGCGCGCTGCTGCAGCCAGGTGTGCCCGATCGCGACACCATCATCGCGCTCGTGCATGCGCTGCAGCAGGGCGGACGGCCGCTGGCGGCGGCGCTGCGCGTGGCGCGCCATCTGGTGCTCGAGCGGCTGGTCGAGCTCGACGTCGAGCAGGGCGCGCCGCTGTCGCTCGTCACCGGCACGATGACGCAGCTGGCCGAGGCCGTCCTCGAGCTGGCGCTGGCGCAGGCGCTGGCCGAGGCCGATGCGCGCCACGGCGTGCCGCGCGACGCTGCCGGACAGCGCATCGAGTTCTGGATCGTCGGCATGGGCAAGCTCGGTGCGCGCGAGCTCAACGTCTCCTCCGACATCGATCTCGTCTACGTCTACGAGGGCGACGGCCAGAGCGATGGCGCCTCAGCCGCGGCGAACGACGCCGGGCGCGATGGCGCCGGTGCCGCGGTGCGCCCGATCTCGGCGCACGAGTACTTCGCCTTCGTGGCGCGGCGCCTCTACGCGCTCGTCGGCGAGACGACCGAGGACGGCTTCGTCTTCCGCGTCGACCTCGCGCTGCGGCCCGATGGCAACTCCGGTGCGCCTGTGTGCAGCCTGCGCACGCTCGAGACCTATTTCCAGGCGCAGGGGCGCGAGTGGGAGCGCTTCGCCTGGCTCAAGAGCCGCGTCGTCGCGCCTCGTGCCGCGGTCCAGGGGGCCCGGGCGCTGGCGCTGCGCGCGCTCGTGATCCCCTTCGTCTACCGGCGCTACCTCGACTACGGCGTCTTCGAGGGCCTGCGCCAGCTGCACCGGAAGATCCGCGACGAGGCGCAGCGCCGCGCCGCCGGGCGGCCGGAGCGGGCCAAGGACGTCAAGCTCTCGCGCGGAGGCATCCGCGAGATCGAGTTCATCGTGCAGCTGATGCAGGTTGTGCGCGGCGGCCAGTTCCCACAGATCCGCACACGGCCGACGCTGAGCGCGCTGCAACGGCTCTCCGAAGGCGGATGGATGAAGCCGGAGACGGCGCAGGCGCTGGCCTCGGCCTACGAGTTCCTGCGCCGCGTCGAGCACCGCATCCAGTATCTGGACGACCAGCAGACGCATTTGCTGCCGGCCGTGGACGCCGACCTGGCCTGGGTCGGAGCAAGCCTCGGGCTCGGCTGCCAGAACAATGCCTGTGAGCTGCTGGCGCGGCTGGACGAGGTGCGCGAGTTCGTCGCCGAGGAGTTCGACGCGCTGCTCGGCGAAGGTCGGGTGCCCGTCGCGCGCGAGGGCGGCTGCAAGCGTTGCGGCGGCAGTCCGGCAACGATCGACAGCCCGGCGCTGCACGAGGCGCTGCCCCCGGAACTGGCCGCGCGCATCCGCGGCTTCGTCGCGCTGCCGCGCGTGCAGGCGCTGCGCGAGGAGACGCGGCTGCGCCTGGGCGTGCTGGCCACACGCACCGGACAGGCCCTGCAGCGCGGCGACTGCACGGTGCTGGGTGCGCTGCGCTTCGTCGACTGGATGGAGCCGCTGCTGCGACGCGAGAGCTACCTGGCGCTGCTGGTCGAGCAGCCCGAGGTGCAGCGGCGGCTCCTGCGGCTGCTGGGTCTCGCACGCTGGCCGATGCAGTACCTGATGCGCCATCCCGGCGTCGTCGACGAACTCGCCGACACGCCTCTGCTGGACCAGCGCTTCGACCGCGAGGCCTTCGTTGCCGAGCTCGAGGAAAGACGCATGGCCTGGGCGCGCGCGGGCGAGGCCGACGAGGAGCGGCTGCTCGATGTGCTGCGCCATGCGCACCACGCCGAGGTCTTTCGCACCGTCGTGCGCGACGTCGAGGGCAAGCTCAGCGTCGAGCAGGTCGCTGACGACCTCTCGGCGCTGGCCGACGCGGTGCTTGCCATCGGTCAGCGCTGGGCCTGGAGCCTGTACCCCAAGCGCCATCGCGAGGACTGCGGGCTGGCCATCATCGCTTACGGCAAGCTCGGCGGCAAGGAGCTGGGCTACGGCAGCGACCTGGACGTGGTCTTCCTCTACGACGACGGCGACGAACCCGACCAGGATCGCGCGCTCGAGGTCTACGCCGGCTTCGTGCGCCGTTTCATCACCTGGATGACGCTACGCACCGGCGCCGGCGAGCTCTTCGAGATCGACACGGCGCTGCGCCCCAGCGGCGCCGCCGGCCTGCTCGTGACCTCGATCAGCGCCTTCGAGCGCTACCAGTCGGGCCGCGGCAGCAACACCGCCTGGACCTGGGAGCATCAGGCGATCACGCGCGCACGCTTCGCTGCCGGCTGCACCCGGCTGGCCGGGCGTTTCGAGGCGACGCGGCGGGCGGTCCTGACCGCCCCACGCGACGCCGCTGCGCTTCTGGGCGAGGTGCGGGCGATGCGGGAGAAGCTGCGCGCTGCGCGTCCGGTGCCGGCGACGCGCTTCGACGTCAAGCACAGTGCGGGCGGCATGCTCGACGCCGAGTTCGCGGTGCAGTACCTGGTGCTGGCGCACGGGGCGCGGCAGGCCGCTCTGCTGGACAACGCGGGCAACATCGCGCTGCTGCAGCGTGCCGAGGCCGCGGGGCTGCTGCCGGCAGGCGTCGGCACCGCCGCCGCCGATGCCTATCGCGAGCTGCGACGAGCGCAGCACCGGGCGCGGCTGGACGAGCAAGCGACGCAGTTCGAGCCCGAGTTGCTGGCGCGCGAGCGCGACGCGGTGCTGGCGCTGTGGCAAGCGGTCTTCGGCCCGTGAGCGATCGCCGCGAGCGGCTGGACGGCCTGGCGGTGATCCTGCTGCTGGGCTGCAGCGCGCTGTGGGGCATCAACCAGGCCGCAATGAAGGTCGCGCTGGCCGAGATTCCGCCGCTGACGCAGTCGGCGCTGCGCTCGGCCGGCGCCGGCCTGCTGCTGTGGCTGTGGTCGCTGGCGCGCGGCATCCCGCTGATGCAGCGCGACGGCACGCTGCGCGGCGGCCTGCTCGCCGGGCTGCTCTTCGCGCTCGAGTTCGGCTGCATGTTCGTCGGGCTGCAGTACACGACGGCGTCGCGCATGGTCGTGTTCATCTACCTGGCGCCCTTCGTCGTCGCGCTGGGCATGCCCTTCATCAGCCGCAGCGAGAGGCTCGACGGCGGTCAGGCACTGGGCCTCACGCTGGCATTTGCCGGCGTCGTCTGGGCCTTCGCCGAGGGCTTCGGGGTCCGCGCGGGCAACGAGCGCCAGTGGCTCGGCGACGCGCTCGGGATCGTCACCGCCGTGGTCTGGGGCGCGACGACGCTGGTGCTGCGCGGCACGCGGCTGGCCAGCGCGGCGCCCGAGAAGATGCTGCTCTATCAGCTCGTGGTCTCGGGCCTGGCCCTGGGCGCGGCCGCGCTGCTGGCCGGCGAGGTCTGGCCACAGCGCGTCGGCACGTTGCCGCTTGCGGCACTCGGCTTCCAGACGGTGATCGTGACCTTCGCCAGCTATCTCGTCTGGTTCTGGCTGATCCGGCACTATCCGGCAACGCGGATCTCGGCCTTCACGCTGCTGACGCCGATCTTCGGGCTGCTGGCGGGTGTGGCGCTGCTCGGCGAGTCGGTCACGCCGCGGCTGTTGCTCGCGCTGGCCGCGGTTTCGTGGGGCATCGCGCTTGTCAACCGCGTCGGGCGCCGCAGCGCCTGATCGGCTGATCCGTGGCAGGGTTCACGGACCCGGGTCCGATGCCGTGCCCGGGTGTGGTTCCGGACGCCGGCACGGAACTTTTGCGCCGCACGCCGATCACAGTTGGCGTCGTCCACTTTTCGCTGCTGTGCGGTCCAGGCGCAGGATGCGCCGGAACCTCCGGGTGGTTCTCCTCCTCCTCCTCCCTCCCTCGTTCATCCGGGGCGCCGCACAGCGGCCTTTTATGCTCGGGCGCGGGGCCACATGGGCTCCGCGCCGGTCCGGGCGCTACTTGAGCCAGCCCTTGCGCCGGAAGTAGATGAAGGGCGCGGCGACCGACGACAGCATCAGCGCGAGCGCCAGCGGATAACCCCAGACCTTGTCGAGCTCCGGCATGTAGCGGAAGTTCATGCCGTAGATGCTGGCGATCAGCGTCGGCGGCAGCAGCGCGACGCTGGCGACCGAGAAGATCTTGATGATCTTGTTCTGGTTGATGTTGACGAAACCCACCGTCGAGTCGAGCAGGAAGTACATCTTGTCGAAGAGGAAGGTCGTGTGCGAGTCGAGCGAATCGATGTCGCGCATGATCTGCCGTGCCTGCTCGAACTGCTCGGCATCGAGCAGGCGGCTGCGCATCATGAAGCTGAGCGCGCGCCGCGTGTCCATCATGTTGCGGCGGATTCGGCCGTTCAAGTCCTCCTCGCGCGCGATTGCCGCCAGCGCCTCGCCGGCGGTGTGGTCGTCCACGGTCTGCCGCAGCACGCGCGCGCTCACACGCTCCAGGTTGTCGTAGACGCCCTCGAGCGCGTCGGCGGAGTATTCGGCGTCGGCGTCGAAGAGGCTCAGCAGCACGTCCTTGGCGTCCTCGATCAGCGCCGGGATGCGCCGCGCGCGCAGGCGCAGCAGCCGGAACACCGGCAGATCCTCCTCGTGGATCGAGAAGAGCACGTTGTCCAGCAGGATGAAGGCCACGCGCACGTTGCGGCTGGGGCTGCGGTCGTCGCCCTCGATCAGAAAGTCGGAGCGGATGTGCAGCTCGCCGTTGTCCTCCTCGTAGAAGCGCGCCGATTCGACGATGTCCTCGTCGACCGCGTCCTGCGGGATCGTCAGGCCGAAACGCTCGGTGACCCAGCCCTTCTCCTCTTCGGTCGGGGCTTCCAGGTCGACCCAGATCGGCTGCACGCGGCGCAGCACGTCCGGGTTGCCGACTTCTTCCTGGAACAGCCGGCCGTTGGCCAGCGAAAAGACGTTGAGCATGCGGGCTCCGGCGGTGACGACGCGGTCCCGCTCGACGCGGCCTGCGTTCTCACACGGCTGGGGTGGGGGATTGCGTGACCGTCACCCGCAAGCGCCGTGGCCGGGGTGGACGGTCACCGTGGTCGGGGAACGTCCAAGGAGCCGATCTCCATGGTGAATAACCAATCAATTATCGCACTGCGAACCGATGGCGCACAGGCTCTCGAGCAAATGTGGTTCTGCCACTTTGCTTGATCCACCACGGGGGCGTGCTCAGGCGGCATCGAGCGGGTACACCGGACGGCGGATATGCGCGAACGGGAAGCGCGCGTAGTCCGAGGTCGTGACGCCGGGGCTGTCGCACTCGACGAGTCCCGCCGACAGCGGCACGAACACCGGCCGGCAGTACATGCGCGACTTCAGCAGCAGGAAGCGAAAGCGCGTCGGATCGATGCCCACGCAGTGGAAGACGCCCAGGTCCCAGGGTTCGTGCGTGCGCTCGGTGACGACGATCTGCGCGGCGCCGATGTCCAGGCAGACGCTGCGGCCCATCTCGCAGCGCATGCCGGTGTAGATCGGCCCGCTGACGACGTAGCTGCCGTCGCCGTGCGCGCGCACGACGCCGCGCAGGCGCAGCGGCTGCTTGTGCAGGCCAATCGTGGTCAGCGTCACCTTGTTGCCGAGTTCGACTTCGACTTCCTCGCCCACGGGGCATGCCGCCAGGCGGGCGACCGCCTCCGGGTCGCACAGCGGGCCGACGGCGATGCCGGAGAGCCCCTGCGCCAGTGCGGCCTGCAGCACGTCCATCGTGTCGCAGGTGCCGCCGGACATGCAGTTGTCGCCGTGGTCGAGCAGCAGCACCGGGCGCGAAGCCCCTGCGGCCAGCGTCTGCGCCCGGCGCAGCGAGGTCTCGAGCGGCTCGCTGCGGTAGACGTACTCGTCGCGCCGCTGCCAGATCTGCTGCGCGAGGCCATCGACTGCGGCCTGCGCCGGGCCTGGATCGTCCGCGCGGGCGGTGGCGACGACGCTGACGCAGGGCGCCTCGATGTCGGCGAGCGAGAAGCCGGCGAAGACGGTCATCGCGGGCACGCCGTCTCGCTCGAGCGCGCGAGCGGCGTCGACTGCGTCCTTCATCGCGCCGGCAAGCGTCGTGCTGCGCAGCGTGTGGCTCATCAGCGGCAGGCGATGCCAGCAGACGCGATAGCGCGCCTGGCCCTGCAGCATCTGCAGCAGAAGCCGCCCGGCATGCTCGCCGGTCTCGTACATGTCGACGTGCGGGTAGGTCTTGAAGCCGACCATCACGTCGGCGTTGTCGACCATCCTGCCGGTGATGTTGCCGTGCAGATCCAGCGCGACGCCGATCGGGACGCCGGGAGCTGCTGCGCGCACGCGCGCGAGCAGGTCGCCTTCGCCGTCGACGCTGTTCTCGGCGACCATCGCGCCGTGAAGATCCAACAGGATCGCGTCACAGCCGGGAGCGGCGCCGACGATGCGCCGCGTGAGCTCGTCGTAGGCCGCCGCGGCAACGGTCCCGCTCGGGTTGGCCATCGCCGAGACCGGAGTGACCAGGCTGGCCCCTGCGGCCTCGGCCAGGTCGATGAAGGCCGACATCGCGGTGCGCATGCCCTTGTTGGCGCGATAGGCGTCCTGCCCGTAGGCGGGCGCGAACGCCGCCAGCGGTGTGGCCACCGGTGAGAAGGTGTTGGTCTCGTGGTTGAGCCGGGCGATCAGGATCTTCATCGGTCACTTCGTCGAAGTTCGGTGTCGTGCGCAGCGGCATGCGGTGGCCGGCTTGTCGCCTGCGCCTGCCGGCGTTCGGCGTCGCCAGCCGCGCCCGAACATCGAGCCACCGGCGCGCGAGGGCCATTCTCTGGCTGCCTTGACGATCGCCGCAAGCGGCCCCATTTGCGAATCCGATGCCGAGCGCTCCGGCGCCCGCGCAAACCCGCCGCGCGGGGAGGGGGCGAGGGGCGGCGATCGATGGCCCTTCGAAACCTGACCGAGCCTGCGACCGTCTATGCTCGAACGCTTTGCCAGCGCGCGCGGACGGCGCCTTGCTGGGCCGACATGTCGAACAACAGCACCCGATTCATCTTCATCCGCCACGGCGAGACCGACTGGAACCGCGAGCATCGCTTCCAGGGGCAGATCGACGTGCCGCTCAACGCCACCGGACACGAGCAGGCGCGGCGCCTGGGGCAGCGCCTGGCCGATGATCCGGCCGATGTGCTGCTGGCCAGCGACCTCGAGCGCGCGCAGCAGACGGCGCAGCCGCTGGCGCGCGCCTGGGGTCGGCAGGTGCTGGCCGAACCCGGCGTGCGCGAACAGGCCTTCGGCGTGCTCGAAGGCCTGGATTTCCCGACGATCCAGCGTGAGCATCCGGAGCTCCTGCTCCAGTGGCGCGAGCACCGTGCCGACTACGAGCTTCCTGGCGGCGGCGAGAGCCAGCGCCGCTTCCATGCGCGCGTGCTGGCGACGGTGCAGCGTCTGGCCGCGGAGCACGCGGGGGCCACGGTTGCCGTGGTCACGCATGGCGGCGTGCTGGACATGCTCTGGCGCAGCGCGCATGCGCAGCCGCTGGACGGTCCGCGCCGCTGCGACATCCCCAACACCGGCATCAACCGGCTGCACTGGCGTACCGGCGTGCTGGTGATCGAAACCTGGGCCGACGACGCCCACCTCGAAGGCCTGCCGCCGCAGCCCCTGGCGCGCATCGCGCGCGCCTGAGCCCTCCCCCGCATCGCTTCGCGGCGTCGCCTCCCCCGCATCCCGCGCGCGTGGCAGGTGCTCTGCCCCGGCCGGCGACGTGCCGATCTATGCTTCCCCTCGCGTGCAGGATCAGGGCACGCGCGAAGGAGCGGGCATGTTCAAGCGCATCGACCACATCGAGCTCGTCACCGGCGACGAGGAGCGCGCGATCCGTTTCTACACCGAGGTGCTCGGTTTCGAGCTGCGCTCGCGCTACGAGGTTCCGGGCCTGAAGCTCGCCTACCTCGACCTCGGTGGGACGACGATCGAGCTGATGCACTTCACCGAGACGGTGCCGGCACCCCGCCCCGAGGGCGGCGAGCGCATGGGGTACCGGATGATGGCGCTCGAGGTCGACGACATGCAGGCCGCGCTCTCGATGCTCGCACAGAAGGGGATCGAGTGCAGCTGGGGGCCGCTCACCCGCCCGGCCTACGCCCGCGCCGAGATCCGCGACCCCGACGGCAACTCGATCGAGCTGCGGCAGTGGATCCAGCGTTGAGGGCAGACGCGCTGCGCCCGCCGTCTCGCGTTCGACCGTCTACTGCCAGCTCATCGCCGCGAGGTCGTTGACCGACAGCGGCACGTCCTTCCACAGACCCTTGACGCGGGCGTTGGCCACGGTGATGAAGGTCGGCTGGAAGAGATAGGCCACGACCGCCTCCTCGGCGACCATCTTCTGCGCGTCGGCCATCAGCTTGTTGCGTTCGCTGGCGTCGACGGTGGCGTTGATCTTGGCCCACAGGTCGTTGAAGGCCTGCGACTCGTAGCCCCAGTAGTAGTTGGGGCGCGCGAAGTTGCCGAAGTCCAGCGGCTCGACGTGCGAGACGATCGTCAGGTCGTAGGCCTTCTGGCCGTAGACACCCGACATCCATTGCGCCCACTCGACGTTCTCGATCTTCGCGTTGATGCCGACCTTGGCCAGCTGTGCGGCGATGACCTCGCCACCCTGGCGCGCATAGCTCACCGGCGGCAGCTTCATCGTCAGCTCGAGCGGCAGCGTCACGCCGGCCTGGTGCAGCAGCGCGCGTGCCTTGGCCTGGTCGAAGGGGTTGATGCCGGTGGTGTCGACATAGCCCGGCGCGCCGGGAACGTAGAAGCTGCCGATCGGCACGCCGAAGCCGTCGACCGCACCTTCGATCACCGCCTTGCGGTCGATCGCGGCCAGGATCGCGCGGCGCACGCGCACGTCGTCCAGCGGCTTGCGCTTGTTGTTGATCGCCATGATCGTCTTCGCGCGCGAGCCGCCGACGATGACCTGGAACTTCTTGTTGCCCTCGAACTGCTTGATGCTGCGCTGGACCGCCACGCGCGGGAAGACGTCGACGTCGCCCGAGAGCAGCGCCGCGGTCTGCGCCGCGACGTCGCTGATGAAGCGGATCGTCACGCGGCGCAGCTTGACGTCCTTGGCGTTGCGGTAGCCGTCCCAGCGCGAGAGCACCACGCTCGATCCCTTGTTCCAGGCGTCGAGCTTGTACGGGCCCGTGCCCACCGGCTTGGTGCCGTTGGTCGCCGCGCTCTTGGGCTCGACGATGATCGCCGTGCCCTGGCCGAGCTGGAACGGCAGGTCGACGTTGCCGTTCTTCAGGTTCAGCACGACCGTGTACGGGTCGGGCGTGTCGATGCGCTCGATGTTGGCGAAGACGGCCTTGTCCTTGTTGACGCTGTCCTTGTCGACCGCGCGCTCGAAGCTGAACTTCACCGCGGCGCTGTCGAAGGCTTCGCCGTTCTGGAACTTGACGCCGCGGCGCAGCTTGAAGGTGTAGGTCTTGAGGTCGGGGCTGACCGTCCAGCTCTCGGCGAGCAGCCCGGTGATCCGGCTGTCGCTGTGGATCTTGGTCAGCGTCTCGAAGATGTTGTAGAGCGAGACCTCGGCGATCGCCGACGCGGCGCCGGCGGTCGGGTCCAGTCCCGGCGTGGGCTCGAGCTGCATCGCCAGCACGAGCGTGTCCTTCTTCGACTGCGCCTGTGCGGGCGCCTGCAGCAGCAGCGCGGCAGCGGCCAGCGCAGTGGCGGTGAAAAGCGTGGTGCGGCGTCGGATCATGAAGGGGCCTCCAGGAGTGCAGGCCCCGATGCTACGGCTTGCTGGCCACCACCCGGATCGCCGGCGGTGCCGGCTCGGTCGGCCCGGACGGTTCCGGAGCCAGCAGCGTGCCGTCGCGCAGCCCGCGCACGGTGCCGAGCACGAGGCCGGCGATCACGAGCGAAGCCAGCGCCAGCAGCAGCACGCCGAGCTTGGCCATGAGTCCGGTCTCGCCGGCCAGGCGCAGCGTGAGGGCGGCCAGCGCCGCCAGCGGGAAGGACATGCCCCAGTGCGGCAGCCCGAAGGGCAGGGCGGCGATCGCGCGCGCCTGCAGCGCAACCCAGGCGGCCGAGAAGATCGCCATGCCCCACAGAGCCCAGGCGACAAGTTCGGGCGCGTCGAACTGCAGCGCTGCCAGCCCGACCACGGCCGGCGGTGCGATGAAGATGAAGCTCGCCGGGCGCAGCCGGTCGGGCCAGGGCCCCTGCACGAGGATGCGGGCGCCGATCAGGATCATCACCACCGGCCAGAACAGCAGTCCGGCGCCGAACTGCGCTGCCGACCACTGCGCATAACCCATCGGCACGCCGGCCAGCGGCACGAGCACGTTGCCGACGATTGGGATGAAGAGTGCCGGCGTGATGCCGGCCCACGAGAGCCCGTCCTGGCCGTTCCCCTTCCACCAGCGGCCGAGCACCCAGATCGTCACGAAGAGCTGCGATCCCGCGCCGATCATCCACAGCAGCGTGACCGGCGGTCCCTGCAGCCCCAGCGCATGCGCGACGGTGGCCAGCAGGATGATCGCGATCGGCAGCGCGGCGATGAAGCTGTGGCGCACCGGGTGCTGCCGATCCTCGGCCCAGGCTTCGGCGTGGTGCAGCCCGCGCAGCACCGTCGCGACTGCGAGCACGCCGAACACCGCTGCGGCGAGCAGCCCGATGGACAGCGCAGCCGCGGTGGCGGCCTCGCCCATCAGCGGTGTCGCGCGGTACCAGGCCAGCGCCAGGCCGCACAGGCCCATCACGATCGCGTACCAGCCGGGGAACAGGTATTTCAGCGGCGACAGCTCGGACCGCGCAGCGTTTCGCGGCGACGGGGCGGGGTTGCTCATGGCAGCAGGGAATCCTCGCTCGAGCTCACTTGAGCTGGGAGCCGTGCGAATCGAAGACGCTCACGGTCACCGGGATCGCCTCGCGCACGCTCTGCGTCACGGTGCAGAAGGCCTCGAAGCTGCCGAGGATGCGATCCAGGTGCTGCAGCGTGTCGCCCGGCACGCCGATCGTGATCGTCGCCTGCATCGAGAGCACGCGCAGCCGGTTCTCGGCGTTGCGGCCGACCTCGGCGGCGACGTCGCAGCCGATCGAGCCCGGATCCTGCTTGTACTTGCGCAGCGCGAAGAGCAGCGACGCCGAGAGGCAGTTGCCGACCGCTGCCGAGAGCAGCTGCACCGGCGAGGGGCCTTGCCCCTGGCCGAGCGGCGGCGGCTCGTCGGTCTGCAGCACCGCGATGCCCTCGCCGAACTGGGCGTGGAAGCGGTAGTCCTGCACCTGCGTCAGGCGGACGGTTTCGTTGTTCTGGCTCATCGCGGAGTCTCCTCGCTTCGGGGGTTCATGGGGATGGGGCTCAGCCGGACGCGGACGCGGTCCGGGGCACGATCAGCGGATCAGCGTACCTTGCCGAGCAGCGTCTGCACGTCGTCGAGCAGCGTGTCGAGTTCGCCTTCGGCTTCCTCGTCGAGCTGCAGCCGCTGCTGCAGCTCCTGCTGCATGTAGCACACGGTCATGCGCACGTAGGCGCCGTCCAGTGCCCGGCGCACCGCGGCCATCTGTGCCGCGATGTCCATGCACGACTGGTCCTCCTCGATCATGCGCTGGATGCCGCGCAGCTGCCCTTCCGCACGCTTGAGGCGGTTCAGGAGCTCGGTGCGCTTGGCCGCATCAATGAGCATCGGGGAGGACATGGTGCAGACCTCGTGATTGCCGGTGGGGGTATCGGTCATTGTCGTGGGTCGTGCCCGACCCTGCTCAGCGCATGCCGCAGCTGGCGCCGCCTTCGGGCACGCCCAGCTTGCGCAGCAGGATGCTCGGCCCGCAGAAGTTGGTGAAGCCCGACTGGAACAGGTTCAGGCCGACGAAGGCGGTGAACGCGAGCCACCACTTGCTGACGAAGATCGGGCTGCCTTCGACGCCGAGCGCCAGCGACAGCAGGATGAAGAAACCGGCGAGCACGCGGATGTAACGGTCGATGGTCATGACGGAACTCCTTCGGTGGGGTTGGGGAGGGTGGGTTTGGGGGAAGCTTCGATGCGCCGCCGGTACAGCGCGTAGTACAGGACCGGAATCACGACGAGCGTGAGCAGCGTGGACACCGCGATGCCGAAGAGCAGCGAGATCGCGAGCCCTTGGAAGATCGGGTCGTCGAGGATGAAGACCGCGCCGATCATCGCGGCCAGGCCGGTGAGCGCGATCGGCTGCGCACGCACCGCGGCGCTCTGCACGACGGCGTCCTTGAAGTCCATGCCGCCCGCGAGCTGCAGCTCGATGAAGTCGACGAGCAGGATCGAGTTGCGCACGATGATCCCGGCCAGCGCGATCATGCCGATCATGCTGGTCGCGGTGAACGGGGCGCCCAGCAGCGCGTGCCCGGGCATGACGCCGATGATGGTCAGCGGGATCGGCGCCATGATGACCACCGGCGTCAGGTAGCTGCGGAACTGCGCCACCACCAGCAGGTAGATCAGGATCAGGCCGACGCCGTAGGCCGCCCCCATGTCGCGGAAGGTCTCGTAGGTGATCTGCGACTCGCCGTCCCACTTCACCGCGTACTGGCGGAAGGGGTCCTCGGGCTGGCGGATCCAGTATTCGCCGACCTCGCCGCTGCCGGGCAGCGCGGCCTCGGCGAGCTTGCCGCGGATCGCGAACAGGCCGTAGAGCGGCGAGTCGGGGATCTCGGCGCCCTCGGCGCGACGGCCGATGTCGCCGAACACGTAGCTGACACCCTGCAGGTCCTTGGTGAAGAGCGGCTTGTCGATCACGCCCTGCTCGACGCGCACGAGCTCGGACAGCGGCACCATGCGCCCGTCGGCCGCGCGCATCGGCAGCGCCAGCAGCGCGGCAAGGCCGGTCTGCGCCTCGCGCGGGAGCTGGATGCGCACCGGCACCGGATACTTGCTGTGGCCGTCGTGCAGCCAGGCGGCGTCGGCGCCGGAGAGCGCGGCATGCACCGTCTGCGCGATCTGCGCGACCGGGATGCCCAGCGACTCGGCGCGCTGGCGCTGCACGCGCAGGAAGGCGCGCGGCGCGTCGGCGTGCAGGCTCGAGTCGATCGCCGCGATGTCGGGTGTCGCGTGGAAGGCGGCTTCCAGGCGTTGCGCGAGCTGCTGGCGGCCGGCCTCGTCGGGGCCGTAGACCTCGGCCACCAGCGGGCTCTGCACCGGCGGGCCCGGCGGAACCTCGACGACCTTCAGCTTGCCGCCGTGGCGCGCGGCGATCTCGTCGAGCGCCGGGCGCAGGCGCTGCGCGATCGCGTGGCTCTGCTCGTGGCGGTGCGCCTTGTCGACAAGGTTGACCTGCAGGTCGCCCTGCTCGGCGTCGGCGCGCAGGTTGTACTGGCGCACGAGCCCGTTGAAGGTGATCGGGCTTGCCGTGCCGGCGTAGCCCTGCAGATCCAGCACCTCGGGCTGCCTGGCGAGATGCGCGCCGAGTTCGTGCAGCGCGGCCGCCGTGTCCTCGAGCGGCGTGCCCGCAGGCATGTCGAGCACGAGCTGGAACTCGCTCTTGTTGTCGAAGGGCAGCATCTTCAGCACGACGCCCAGGCGCGAGTTCGGGATCGTCGCCAGCGACACCGACATCAGCACCGCGGCGAGCACCGCCGCGAGCAGCACCCAGCGCTTGGCCGCGCTGTCCAGCAGCGGACGCAGCAGCAGCTCGAAGAGCCGGGGCAGCTTGGCCGCGAGGCCCGTGGGCGCGGCATGGCCCTCGGCGTCGACCGCTGCAGACGCATGGCTCTTCATCAGCTTGACCGCAAGCCAGGGCGTCACCGTGAACGCGATCGCCAGCGAGATCGCCATGCCCAGGCTGCTGTTGATCGGAATCGGGCTCATGTAGGGGCCCATCAGCCCGGTGACGAAGGCCATCGGCAGCAGCGCGGCGATGACCGTGAAGGTCGCAAGGATCGTCGGGCCGCCGACTTCGTCGACCGCGGCAGGGATGATCGCCAGCAGCGGCTTGCCCGGCTCGAGCTGCTGGTGGCGGTGGATGTTCTCCACCACCACGATCGCGTCGTCGACGAGGATGCCGATCGAGAAGATGAGCGCGAACAGGCTCACCCGGTTGAGCGTGAAGCCCCAGGCCCAGCTCGCGAAGAGCGTTGCGGTGAGTGTCAGGATGACCGCCGCGCCGACGATCACCGCCTCGCGCCGGCCCAGCGCCAGACCGACGAGCAGGATCACCGAGCCGGTCGCGAACGCCAGCTTCTGGATCAGCTTGTTCGCCTTCTCGGCAGCGGTGGCGCCGTAGTCGCGCGTCACGGTGGCGTGCACGCCCTCGGGGATGACCGTGCCCTGCAGCGCCAGCACGCGTGCGCGCACCGCCTCGGCGACGTCGACCGCGTTCTCGCCGGGCTTCTTCGTCACCGAGATCGTCACCGCCGGGTAGACGCTGCCGGCCGTCGCGCCGCTGGCGGGCGCCACCGCCTCGACTCCAGTGGGGCCGGCTGGATTGGCGAGGGCTGCGGCGCCTGGCGTGTACCAGACGTAGCGCTGCGGCTGTGCGGCCGCCGCCTCGACGCGAGCGACCTCGTGCAGGTAGACCGGCCGGCCCTTGTGCACGCCGACGATGATCTGGCGGACATCCTCGGCATCGCGCAGGAACTCGCCGGTCTCGACCGAGAGCATGCGCCCCGGTGCCCGCGGGTCGACGACGCTGCCCGAGGGCATGCCGAGGTTCGCCGCGGCGAGCGTCTGCTGCAGGCGCAGCAGGTCTACGCCGCGCTCGCGCAGCCGGCTCGGATCGACGTCGACGCGCACGACGCGTCCCGGGCCGCCGATGGTGCGGACCTCGCGTGCTCCGGGCACGCGCTTGAGTTCGGCCTCCATCGTGTGCGCGACGCGCTCGAGTTCGAGCGCGCTCGCGGCGTCGTCGCTCCAGAGCGTCAGCGCGACGACCGGGACGTCGTCGATGCCCGTCGGACGCACGATCGGCGGCAGCACGCCCAGGCCCTGCGGCAGCCAGTCCTGGTTGGCGTTGAGCACGTCGTAGAGGCGCACCAGCGCCTCGGTGCGCGGCACGCCGACCTTGAACTGCACGGTGACTAGCGCCACGCCCGGGCGCGAGACCGAGTAGGTGTGCTCGATGCCGGCGATCTGGCCCAGCACCTGCTCGGCCGGCCGCGCCACCAGGTTCTGCACGTCGGCGCTCGCCGCCCCGGGGAAGGGGATGATCACGCTGGCCATCGTGACATTGATCTGCGGCTCCTCCTCGCGCGGCGTCACCAGCACCGCAAAGAGGCCTAGCAGCAGCGCGACCAGCGCCAGAAGCGGCGTCAGCGCGTTGGCCTGGAAGGCGGCGGCCAGCCGCCCGGAGATGCCCAGGCGCGGGGCGGCGCCTGCGGCGGGCTGCGTCAGGTCGGTACTCACTTCGGTGTTCACGTCCGTATTCGCTCGAAAAGTCAGCGGACGCTTACTGCGCCGGACGCGCGCCGGCGAGGCCGGCCTGTACCGCGTTGGCGGCGATCCTGTCGCCGCTCTTCAGCCCGGCGAGCACCTCGACGCCCTGGCTGCCATGCGTGGCGCCCAGGCGGACCGCGCGCAGGGCGAAGGCGTCACCCTGCGCGACATAGACCGCCGCGAGCTCACCGCGGCGCAGCACTGCCGCGTGCGGCACTTGCAGTGTCGCCGGGGCATCGGGTGCGGCGGTCACACCGATGAAGTGCACCCGGGCAACCTGTCCCGGCAGCAGCCCGGGAAGCGCGGAGCTGGGCAGATCAAGACGCCACTCGATCGTCTGCGAGACGGGATCGGCGCCGGCCAGTTCGGTACGGGCCGCGGGCGCGACACGCTGCCCGTTGGCCAGCTCGATCTCGATGCGACTCGCATGCCGTGCCGCCGGTGCCTGAGACAGCGGCACCTGCGCGGTCGCGCGCATCGCGCCCGGCGAATAGAGGGTCACGATCGGTCGCCCGGGGCTGGCGAGATCGCCCGCCTCGAGATGCGTCGCCAGCACCAGGCCGGAGAAGGGCGCGGTCACGGCGGCGAAGCTGCGCGCAAGCGCCGCCTGCGCGCGCGCCGCCTTGGCCTGCTGCACGCCGGCCTGCGTGGCCTTGTTCTGCATCAGCGCGGTGTCGAGCGCCGCCTGGCTCACGAAGCCCTGATCCCGCAGCTCCCGCGTGCGCTCGAGCGCCGTGCGCGCGTTCTGCGCCTCGGCCTCGGCCTGTGCGAGGGCAGCGTCCATGCGCAGCACGCCGGTCGTTGCGTCGCGCTCGTCGATGCGCGCGATCACCTGACCGGCTTTGACCGCGTCCCCTGCCTTGACGAGCAGCGCCTGCACGTTGCCGCCGATCTGCGCGGCGACCGTGGCCTGACGCACCGGTTCGATCTGGCCTTCGATCGACAGCGCCGTGCCGCCTTGGCCGGGACTGGCCTGGACGACCGGAACCTCGATCGCGAGCGCCGGCAGCGCGACAGCGGCCAGCAGCGCGGCCAGGACGGTCAGTGCCGCGACCGTGACGGGAGTGCGTGTCTTGATACCCATAAGGGTATCGTAGCAGATACCTATAAGGGTATCAAGAGGGGCGCGTCGGACGGCCGTTCAACCGTCGGATGCGCGCATCAGCCGCCGAGCCGACCGTAGAGGCGGGTGAAGTCCTGCAGTTCCTCGCCGTGCCAGGGCAGCACCTGGCTCCATTCGAAGCGCCAGCGCCACCACCCGCTGCCCTGCCCCGGATGGTTCATCCGGCAGTCGCTGCCCAGCGCCAGCACGTCCTGCATCGGCACGATGCAGGTCTCGGCGACGCTGGCCATCGCCGCGCGGATCAGCGTCCATGGCATCTCGTGACCGTCGGTGCCCAGATACGCGCGCGCGAAGTGTCGTTGCGTGTCGGCGGCCTTGGCCCACCAGCCGGCGACGGTGTCGTTGTCGTGCGTGCCGGTGTAGACGACACTGTTCGGCTCGTGATGGTGCGGCAGGTAGCGGTTGCCCGGGTCGCCGTCGAAGGCGAACTGCAGCACGCACATCCCGGGGAAGCCCAGGCGCCGGCGCAGCGCCTCGACCTCCGGGGTGATGATGCCGAGGTCCTCGGCGATGATCGGCAGCGGCCCGAGCGCCTTCGCGATCGCGTCGAAGAGCGCTTCGCCCGGGCCGGGCCGCCAGCGTCCGCGCACCGCGGTCGGCTCGTCGGCCGGGATCTCCCAGTAGTCGACGAAGCCGCGGAAGTGGTCGATGCGCAGCACGTCGACGAGCTCGAAGGCGCGGCGGATGCGCTGCACCCACCACGCGTAGCCGTCGCGCGCGTGCTCGGCCCAGCGGTAGAGCGGGTTGCCCCAGCGCTGGCCGCTGGCGCTGAAGTAGTCCGGCGGAACGCCGGCGACCACGCTCGGGCGGCCGCCTGCATCGAGCTCGAAGAGCCGCGGCTGCGTCCAGACCTCGGCGCTGTGCGCGGCGACGAAGATCGGCGCGTCGCCGACGATCCTCACGCCCCGGTCGTTGGCATAGCGCCTGAGCGAGGCCCATTGCCGGAAGAAGCGCCACTGGCAGAACTCGTGCAAGGCGATCGACCCGGCGAGCTCGCGGCGCGCGCTTGCAAGTGCCGCGGGTTCACGGCGCGCGAGCGCTGCCTCCCACTGCCACCAGTCCTGCCCCGGCTGCCGCTCGGACAGCGCCATGAAGAGCGCGTAGTCGGCCAGCCAGTCGGCGTGTTCGGCGCGAAAGCGCTCGAAGTCCTCGCGCTGCGCGGCGCTGCCGCGTTCGGCAAAGCGTGCTGCCGCGCGCGCCAGGCGCTGGATCCGGTACGGCTGCACCGCGGCGTAGTCGACGCGGCCGGCCTGCAGCGACGCTTCGGGTTCGAGCTCGCCGGCCTCGAGCCAGCCCTGGCGCTGCAGCTCGGCCAGGTCGATCAGCAGCGGATTGCCGGCAAACGCCGAGCTGCTCATGTAGGGCGAATTCCCCGGTCCGATGCCGGTCAGCGGCAGCACCTGCCACAGCCGCTGGCCGGCGCCAGCAAGCCAGTCGACGAAGTGACAGGCCGCAGGGCCGAGGTCGCCGCTGCCGTGCGGCCCGGGGAGCGAAGTCAGGTGCAGCAGCACGCCGCTGGCGCGGGGGAGTCTCATCGTCGGTCCTCGGCCTGTCCGGTCGAATCATCGGGCGCACCGGCCGCTTCCGTGCGGCCCTGCCCGGCATCGCGCAGCAGCAGCAGGCTGCGCGCGGGCAGGCGCAGGCGCGGCGCGCCGTGCCGTTGCCAGCTGCTGCGGCCGTCTGCCTGCGTCGTGTCGAGCTCGGCGACCCAGTCGCCGGGCGGAAGCTCGAAGTCGAGATCGTGGTCGCGGCCGTTGACGAGCAGCAGCAGCGGCGCACCGCCGCCCCCGGGGGCGCCGATCAGCGCGCCGAGCACGCGCGAGGTGCGGTTCTCCCACTCGGGCACGGTCAGCGGCCGGCCGGTACGGCGCAGCCACGCGAGGTCGGTGCGGCCCTTCCGGTCGGGCGCGCCGCTGTACCAGTCGCTGCCGAAGGGCAGAAGGCGCCGGCGCAGCGCGAGCACATGCGCGGTGAAGGCGAGCAGGCCCTGGTCGGCATGCTCCCAGTCGAGCCAGGTGATCTCGTTGTCCTGGCAATAGGGGTTGTTGTTGCCGCGCTGGCTGTGCCCGATCTCGGCGCCCGCGGCCAGCATCGGCGTGCCCTGCGCGAGCAGCAGCGTGGCCAGCAGCGCACGCTGCAGGCGCGCCCGCCGCGCGAGCACTTCGGGCCGGGTCGTCGGCCCTTCCCAGCCGCAGTTCCAGCTCAGGTTGTGCGGGTGGCCGTCGCGGTTGCCCTCGCCGTTGGCCTCGTTGTGGCGCAGGTCGTAGCTGACGAGGTCGGCGAGGCTGAAGCCGTCGTGCGCGACGACGTAGTTGACCGATTCCAGCGGCGCGCGCGCGCGCGGCTGGAACAGATCCGCCGAACCCGCCAGCCGCAGCGCGAACTCGCCGCGCGTGCTCTCGCCGCCGAGCCAGAACGCGCGCACGCCGTCGCGAAAGCGGTCGTTCCATTCGAGCCAGCCGTCCGGGAACTGGCCGAGGCGGTAGCCGTCCGGGCCCAGGTCCCAGGGCTCGGCGATCAGCTTCACGCCCTGCAGCGCCGGGTCCTGCGCGATCGCCTTGAAGAAGGCCGCGTGGCGGTCGAAATGCGTCCCCTCGCGCCCGAGCGCTGCCGCCAGGTCGAAGCGAAAGCCGTCGACGCCCATCTGCTGCACCCAGTAGCGCAGGCTGTCGAGCACGAACTGCAGCACGCGCGCCTGGCCCAGGTCCAGCGTGTTGCCGCAGCCGCTCCAGTTCTCGTAGCCGGCGCGGTCGCCCTCGGGCAGGCGGTACCAGCCGGCGTTGTCCAGGCCGCGCCAGGACAGCGTCGGGCCGCGCGCGTCGCCCTCGGCGGTGTGGTTGAAGACGACGTCGATGACGACCTCGATGCCCGCGGCGTGCAGCCGCTGCACCATCGCGCGGAACTCCTGCCTCGGCGTGGACGTGGCCGCGTAGCGCGGTTCGGGGCAGAAGAAGCCCAGGGTGTTGTAACCCCAGTGGTTGACGAGGCCGCGCGCGGAAAGCGCCGCCTCGTCGAGCTTGTGGTGCACCGGCAGCAGGCTGACCGCGGTGACGCCCAGGCGCTGCAGGTGCGCGATCGCCGCGTCGCTTGCCAGCCCCGCGTAGGTGCCGCGGAGCCTCGCGGGAACGCCCGCCATGCGCATGCTGAAGGCGCGCAGGTGCAGTTCGTAGAGCACGGTCTCGGCCAGCGCCCGGGCAGGCCTTTGCCAGCGCGGCGGCGGCCCGTCGTCGACGACGCGCGCCTTGTGCGCCGCTGCGGCGTTGTCGCGCCGGTCGGGCCGGCCCTGCTCGTCGCTGCCTCGGTGCGGCGCGTGCCAGTCGAAGCCGCCCTCGGGCACGACGATCTCGCGCGCCCAGGGGTCCAGCAGCAGCTTGCCCGGGTTGAAGCGATGCCCTTCCTCCGGCCGCCAGGGGCCGTGCGCGCGCAGACCGTAGACGAGGCCGGCGCCGGCGCGCGGCAGCCGGCCGTGCCAGACGTCGCCGCTGCGCGCCGGCAGCGCGCCGCGCAGGCGTTCGCAGCGGCCCTGGTCGTCGAAGAGGCAGAGCTCGATCCGCGTCGCGTGCCGGGAGTAGACGGCGAAGTTGACGCCGTCGCCGTCGACGTGGGCGCCCAGCGGCCAGGGCCGCCCGGGTTCGAGGCGCCAGGCCTGCGCCGGCATGCCTGCCGGCAGCGGCACCGACGGCTGCGCGTCGCCGGCGCCGGCGTCGGTGTCCGCGTTGGCACAGGGCAGGTTCAGGGCGTCCACTGCAGGAAGACGGTGGCCAGCGGCGGCGCGGCGAGCACGATCGACTGTGCGCGGCCGTGGCTCGCGACCGGTTCGCTCTCGGCCGCCCCGAGCGGCAAGCCGAGGTTGCTGCCGCCGTAGTGCGCGGAATCGGTGTTCAGGCGTTCGACCCAGCGTCCAGGCTGGGGCACGCCCAGGCGCAGCCCGGTGCGCGGGACCGGCGTGAAGTTGCAGACGACGAGCATCGCGCTGCCGTCGCGCGCGAGGCGGACGAAGGACAGCAGGCTGCGCTCGGCGTCCTCGTGGTCGATCCACTCGAAGCCCTCGGCGCTGCAGTCCAGGTCGTGCAGCGCCGGACTGTCGCGGTAGAGGTGGTTCAGGTCGCGGACGAGGCGCTGCACCCCGGCGTGTTCGGGCGCTTCGTCCAGCAGGTGCCAGTCCAGGCTGCGCTCGTGGCTCCATTCGCGTTCCTGCGCGAACTCGCCGCCCATGAAGAGCAGCTTCTTGCCCGGGTGGCCCCACATGAAGCCGTAGTAGGCGCGCAGGTTGGCGAAACGCTGCCAGCGGTCGCCGGGCATGCGCCCGATCAGCGAGCCCTTGCCGTGCACGACCTCGTCGTGCGAGAGCGGCAGCACGTAGTTCTCGCTGAACGCGTAGACGAGGCCGAAGCCGAGTTCGCCGTGGTGGTGCCGTCGATGCACCGGGTCGCGCTGCATGTACTGCAGCGTGTCGTGCATCCAGCCCATGTTCCACTTGTAGTGAAAGCCCAGGCCCCCGGCGTAGGTCGGGTGGCTGACGCCGGGGAAGGCGGTGCTCTCCTCGGCGATCGTCACCGCCTGCGGGCGCTCGCCGCCGACGACCTCGTTGAGCCGCTTCAGGAAGGCGATGGCCTCGAGGTTCTCGCGCCCGCCGTGCACGTTCGGGATCCACTGGCCGGCGGCGCGGCTGTAGTCGCGGTAGAGCATCGAGGCCACCGCGTCGACGCGCAGCCCGTCGGCGCCGTAACGCTCGAGCCAGTAGAGGGCGCTGCCGACGAGGAAGTTGCGCACCTCGTTGCGCCCGAAGTTGTAGATCAGCGTGTTCCAGTCCTGGTGGAAGCCCTCGCGCGGATCGGCGTATTCGTAGAGCGCGCTGCCGTCCAGCCGCGCCAGCGCCCAGTCGTCGGCGGGGAAGTGCGCCGGCACCCAGTCCAGCAGCACGCCCAGGCCCGCGGCGTGCGCGCGCTCAACGAAGCGCAGCAGCCCTTCGGGCGCACCGTGGCGCGCGGTCGGTGCGTACAGCCCCGTGCTCTGGTAGCCCCAGCTCGCGTCCAGCGGATGTTCGGCGACCGGCAGCAGTTCCAGGTGCGTGAAGCCCATCTCCGCCGCATAGGGCACGAGCTGCTCGGCGAGCTCGTCCCAGTCGAGCCACTTCCAGCCGTCGCGGCGGCGCCAGCTCGCGCAGTGCACCTCGTAGATGCTGATCGGCGCGTCGATCGCGTTGGCGCGCTCGCGCGCGCGCGACGGCGGCAGCGCCGCGGGCAGCGGCGCGACGATGCTTGCCGTGGCCGGCCGCAGTTCGGCGCGGCGCGCATAGGGATCGGCCTTCTGCGGCAGCAAGCGCCCTGCGGCGTCGAGGAGCTCGAACTTGTAGCGCTCGCCGACCCCGACGCCGGGCAGGAACAGCTCCCAGACACCGCACTCGCGGCGCAGCCGCATCGGGTGGCGGCGGCCATCCCACGCGTTGAAGTCGCCGACGACGCTTGCGCGTGCGGCATTGGGCGCCCAGATCGCGAAGGCGGTGCCGTCGACGCCGTCGACGCAGCGCGGGTGCGCGCCCAGCACCTCGAAGGGGCGCAGGTGCGTGCCCTCGGCAAGCAGCCAGGCATCGAGCTCGCCCAGCAGCGGGCCGAAGCGGTAGGGGTCGTCGAACTCCTGCGCTGCCGGCGGTGGGTCGCCTTCTGCCGCTTTCGGCAACCCGGCTGGGTGCGCGCGCAGCCGATATCTGACCGACGGCGAGGGCAGCTCGCCTTCGAAGAAGCCGGCCTCGTCGCGGCGGATGAGCGGCAGCGCGCGCTCGTCGACGAGCGCCTCGACCGCGGTGGCGCCGGGAACGAAGGCGCGCAGCCAGCAGCGGCCGTCGGCGTCGAGATGCGGCCCGAGGCGCGCGAAGGGATCGGCCTCGCGTCCCTCGACGATCGCGCGGACCTCGGTGGGGCTGAGCATCGGCGCCTCAGGGTCTGCGAGTCATGTCTTCACGGAGGCTCTCATCGCTGCGGCCGCACGCCCCAGACCTGGCGCGCGTACTCGCCGATCGTGCGGTCCGACGAGAAGTGGCCCATGCCGGCGACGTTGGCGATCGCCTTCGCCGCCCAGGCGTCGGGGTCGCGGTAGGTGGCGTCGACCCGTTCCTGCGCCTGCAGGTAACTCTCGAAATCGGCCAGCAGCATGTAATGGTCGCCGCCCCAGAGGAGCGCGTCGACGAGGCTGCGGTAGCGCCCGGGTTCGGTCGGCGAGAACTGCCCGCCGGCGATCGCGTCGAGCACCGCCTTGAGCCGCGCGTTGCCCTCGTAGAGCCGCAGCGGCTGGTAGCCGGCGCTGCGCCTCTTTGCCACCTCGGTCGCCGAGAGGCCGAAGATGAAGATGTTGTCGTCGCCGACCTGCTCGCGGATCTCGACGTTGGCGCCGTCGTCGGTGCCGATCGTCAGCGCGCCGTTGAGCGCGAGCTTCATGTTGCCGGTGCCGCTGGCCTCGGTGCCCGCGGTCGAGATCTGCTGCGAGAGATCGGCGCCGGGCATCACGAGCTCGGCAACCGAGACCCCGTAGTTCGGCACGAAGACGAGCTTGAGCCGCCCGCGCAGGCGCGCATCGGCGTTGATCGTCGCGCCGACGTCGTGGATCAGGTTGATCACTGTCTTGGCCGCGACGTAACTCGATGCCGCCTTGCCGGCGAGGATCACCGTGCGCGGCACCCAGCGCGAGAGCGTCGGATCGGGGTCGGCGAGCATCGCCTGGTAGCGCGCGACGACGGACAGCACGTTGAGGAGCTGGCGCTTGTACTCGTGGATGCGCTTGACCTGGACGTCGAAGAGGCTTCCCGGGTCGACCTCGACCCCGGTGCGCGCGGCGATGAACGCTGCCAACCGCTCCTTGTTCGCGCGCTTGACCTCGAGGAAGGCGCGGCGAAAGCCGGCGTCGGCGGCCAGCGGCGCAAGCCGCGCGAGCCGCGCCAGGTCCAGGCGCCAGTTGGCCCCGTTGCCGACTGCGCCTTCGGCGCCAGCGCGCGTGACGAGCGCCTCGTCGATCAGCGCCGAGAGCCCCGGGTTGGCCTGCGCCAGCCAGCGCCGCGGCGTGACGCCGTTGGTCACGTTGATGAAGCGCTCGGGCCAGAGCTGCGCGAAGTCGGCGAAGAGGGTTCTGGCGAGCAGCCCGGAGTGAAGTGCCGAGACGCCGTTGACGCGGTGGCTGCCGACGACCGAGAGGTGCGCCATGCGCACGCGCCGTTCGCCGTCCTCGTCGATCAGCGACAGCCGGCGCAGGAAGCCGTCGTCGCCCGGGCGCGCCGCCTGAGCCAGCGCGAGGAACTCGGCGTTGATGCGGAAGATGATCTCGAGGTGCCGCGGCAGCACATGCTGCAGCAGCGCCACCGGCCAGGTCTCGAGCGCCTCGGGCATCAGCGTGTGATTGGTGTAGCTGAAGACGCGGCGCGTCGTCTCCCAGGCCGGCGCCCAGGCGATGCCGTGCTCGTCGACGAGCAGCCGCATCAGCTCGGCGACGCCGATCGCCGGGTGCGTGTCGTTGAGGTGGATCGCGACGCGCTCGGCGAGGTTGCCGAGCTGGCCGTACTCGTCCAGGTGGCGCGCGACGATGTCCTGCAGGCTGGCGCTGGTGAAGAAGTACTCCTGGCGCAGCCGCAGCTCGCGCCCGGCCGGGGTGCTGTCGTTCGGGTACAGCACCCAGGAGATGTTCTCGTACTCGTTCTTGAACTCGGCTGCGCGCGCGTAGTCGCCGCTGTTGAACGCGGCGAGGTCGATCTGCGCCGGCGCCACCGCGCGCCACAGCCTCAGCGTGGCCACGCGCTCGGTCCCGTGGCCGGGGACGACCATGTCGTAGGCCTTGGCGTGCACCTCGCCGGTGGAGTGCCAGTGCGAAGCCGCGCCGGCCGCCGTTGCCGGCTCGACCCAGCCGCCGAAGCGCACCGGGTAGGTCACGCCCGGGCGCGGGAACTCCCAGGGCGAGCCGTCGAGCAGCCAGGGGTCGGGCCGCTCGACCTGGCGCCCGTCCTGGATGCTCTGCGCGAACATGCCGAACTCGTAGCGGATGCCGTAGCCCCATGCCGGCAGGCCGAGGGTGGCCATCGAATCGAGGAAGCAGGCCGCCAGGCGCCCCAGGCCGCCGTTGCCCAGCGCCGCGTCGGCCTCGGTGGCGGCGATGTCCTCCATGCGCATCGCGTGCGTGTGCGCCGCTTCGGCGGCCGGCCCCTGCAGGCCCAGCGCCGCAAGGGCATTGCCGAGCGTGCGCCCGATCAGGAACTCCATCGACAGGTAGTAGACGCGGCGCGCGCGTGCGGCGCGGTCGGCGGCGTCGGTTGCGACCCAGCGCCGCGCGAGCTGCTCGCGCGCGACCTGCGCGATCGCGTGCATCATGTCGGTCGGCGTCGCCGCGGCCGGTGCGGTGGCGATGGTGCCGAGCAGATGGCGGTCGACGGCCAGCGTGGTCGAATCGGCCAGGGGAGCGGGGGGTTTCATTTCAATACCGCCCGGCCGTTCCGAAGGGATTGAACGCCCCCCGGGGGGCAGCGAGCGCAAGCGAGCGTGGGGGTTGCATTTCGGGTCGGGGACGCGGTTCCTCGGGCATTTCGGGACGCTGCCCGGAGCCAGGGCGTGCGAGCATAAGTCAGTGCCCGTCGCCGCCGGTGCCCGCGGCAGCGTCGAAAGCGGCGGCGGCGCGGAAGGAAACACGGGAAAGGAAGATGCCATGGCCTCGATCGACCTTGCACGCAGCCTGGACCTGCCGCGCCAGTCGATGGCGCTGGTGCTCGCCGGTGGCCGCGGCAGCCGGTTGAAGAATCTGACCGACAACCGCGCCAAGCCCGCGGTCTACTTCGGCGGCAAATTCCGCATCATCGACTTCACGCTCTCGAACTGCCTCAATTCGGGCGTGCGCCGCATCGGCGTGATCACCCAGTACAAGAGCCACAGCCTGCTGCGCCATCTGCAGCGCGGCTGGGCCTTCCTGAAGAGCGAGATGAACGAGTTCGTCGACCTGCTGCCGGCACAGCAGCGCGTCGACGAGGAGAGCTGGTACCGCGGCACCGCCGATGCCGTCTACCAGAACCACGACATCGTCAGCGGCTATCACGCGCGCTACCTGGTCGTGCTCGCCGGCGACCATGTCTACAAGATGAACTACGCGCTGATGCTCGCCGACCACGTCGCGATGGGGCGTCCGTGCACGGTCGGCTGCATCGAGGTGCCGCGCAGCGAGGCCAGCGCCTTCGGCGTGATGGCCATCGACGAGGACCGCGGCGTCACCGGCTTCGTCGAGAAGCCGGCCGACCCGCCGGCGATGCCGGGCAAACCCGACCGGGCGCTGGCCAGCATGGGCATCTACATCTTCGACGCCAAGCATCTGTTCCACGAACTCGCGCGCGACATGGCCGACCCGGGCTCCAGCCACGACTTCGGCAAGGACATCATCCCGAAGATGGTGCGTGCCGGCGAGGTCGCCGCGCACCCCTTCGGGATGAGCTGCGTCGGTACGCGGCCCGGGCAGGAACCCTACTGGCGCGACGTCGGCACGATCGACGCCTATTGGGACGCGAACATCGACCTCACCGCGACCGACCCGCTGCTCAATCTCTACGACACGCACTGGCCGATCTGGACCTATCAGCCGCAGCTGCCGCCGGCCAAGTTCGTGCACAACCAGGACGACCGGCGCGGGCAGGCGATCGAGTCGCTGATTTCCGGCGGCTGCATCGTCAGCGGCGCGGTCTATCGCTCGGTGCTGTTCTCGCAGGTGCGGGTGCACTCGTTCTCGTCGGTGAACTGGTCGGTGCTGCTGCCGGGGGTGCAGGTCGGACGCCATGCGCGCGTGCACCGCGCGGTGATCGACCGCGACTGCGTGATCCCGGACGGCCTGGTGATCGGCGAGGACCCCGTGGCCGATGCGGCCCGCTTCCACCGCACCGAAGCCGGGATCACGCTGGTGACGCGCGACATGCTGCGCGCGCTCTGAAGGCGGGGCGGCGATGACAGCGGGAGCGGCAGCGGCGCAGGGATCGGCAGCGGCGCTGCGCGTGCTGCACGTTGCGGCCGAGGTCTTCCCGCTCGTGAAGACCGGCGGCCTGGCCGACGTCGTCGCCGCCTTGCCGCCGGCGCAGGCGCAGGAGGGCGCCGACGTGCGCCTGCTGCTGCCCGGGCTGCCCGCGGTGCTCGATGGCTTGCAGGCGCTGCAGCCGGTGTGCGAGGTCGGAAACTGCTTCGGCGCGCTGCGCGTGCGCCTGCTGCGCGGGCGCATGCCGGACAGCGGCCTGCCCGTCTACGTCGTCGACGCGCCCTACCTCTACCGCCGCGGCGGCAACCCCTACCTGCGTGCCGACGGCAGCGAATGGCCCGACAACCTGCAGCGCTTTGCGCTGCTGGGCTGGGCGGGCGCACACCTGGCGGCGGCCGATGCCGACCCGCAGTGGAGTGCCGACGTGCTGCACGCGCACGACTGGCACGCCGCGATGGCCTGCGCCTACCAGGCCGAGCGCCCGGCGCCGCCCGCGGGGACCGTCTTCACGGTCCACAACCTCGCCTACCAGGGCCTGTTTGCGATGGAGGACTGGCAGACGCTGGGCCTGCCGGCACGCCGGATGTCGTCCGAGGGCCTCGAGTTCCACGGGCAGCTCAGCTTCATGAAGGCCGGGCTCAAGTACGCCGACCTCGTGACGACGGTCAGTCCCAGCTACGCGGCGGAGATCGCCACGCCCGAGTTCGGCTGCGGGCTCGACGGCGTGATCCGCGCACGCGGCGCCGCCGTCCACGGCATCCTCAACGGCATCGACACGACGATCTGGGATCCGGCCGCCGACGCAGCGCTGCCCGCCCGCTACACCGCCTCGCGCCTGCAGGGCAAGAAGGCCTGCAGGCGGGCACTGCAGGCCGAGCTCGGCCTGGAGGCCGACGAGCGCGCGCTGCTCGTCACCGTGGTCAGCCGCCTGACCGGGCAGAAGGGCATGGATCTGCTGCTCGCGGCGATGCCGGCGCTGCTTGCGCAAGGGGTGCAGTTCGCGATCCAGGGGACTGGCGATGCGGCACTCGAGGCCGCCCTGCGCGCGGCGCAGCAGGCGTACCCGGGTCGCGTGCACGCCTACGTCGGTTACGACGAGGCGCGCGCGCACCGGCTGATCGCCGGCGCCGACGCGATCCTCGTGCCCTCGCGCTTCGAACCCTGCGGCCTGACGCAGATGTACGGCCTGCGCTACGGCACGCTGCCGATCGTGCGCGGCGTCGGCGGGCTGCGCGACACGGTCTTCGACCTCGACGAGGCGATGCGGCCTGGCGATCGCGGCGCCGGCAGCGGCACCGGCTTCGTCTTCCACGAGGCGACGCCGCAGGCGCTGGCGCAGGCGGTGCAGCGCGCGGCGGCGCTCAAGGGCGACGCGCCGCGCTGGCGCCGCGCGATGCAGGCGGCGATGGCCCGGGACCACGGCTGGCGTGCCCCGGCGCGTGAATACCTGCAGCGCTATCGCGCGCTGGTCGAAGGCGCTGGCGCGGCGCAGGGCTGAAACGGAACCCCCACGCTCGCTTCGCGAGCTGCCCCCCGAGGAGGCGCTCAGTACCTTCGGAACGGCCGGGCGGTACTGAGGCACCGGTCCGCAGCAGCTCCGCCCCTGGACGCCGGGGGGCGAGCTCGCGTCCGGCGCGCCGCGGCCAGTGTCAGAACGGGATGTCGTCCTCGAGGTCGTCGAACCCGGTGCTCGACTTGGGCGCGGCGGGCTTGGGCGGTGCAGCGGGGCGAGCCGGCGCCGCCGCGCGCGCCGGTCGCTCGCCGCCGCCGATGTCGGCGTCACCGCCGCCGTCGCGGCTGCCAAGGAGCTGCATCTGGTCGGCGATGATCTCGGTCGTGTACTTGTCGACGCCGTCCTTGTCGGTCCACTTGCGCGTCTTCAGCCGTCCCTCGACGTAGACCGGTCGCCCCTTTTTCAGATACTCGCCGGCGATCTCGGCCAGCCGGTCGTAGAAGACGACGCGGTGCCACTCGGTCTCCTCCTGGCGCTCGCCGCTGCTCTTGTCCTTCCACTGGCGGCTGGTGGCCAGCGTGACGTTGCAGATCGCCGCGCCGCTGGGCGCATAGCGGACCTCCGGATCGCGGCCGAGGTTGCCGATGAGGATGACTTTGTTGACCGAGGCCATGGCGCGCTCCTGGGGCTGCTGTGCGGATGCGACGCATGATAGCGACGGCCCCGCAACGAGCCATCGCCCCGGAGGCGGCACCCATCCGGTGGCCCTCGACGCGGCGGCGCCTGCGGCGGCCGGGGCGCAGCCCGGCCCTGGGGCGCCTTCAAGGAACGAAGGGCCGCTCCCGAGTTCCTTGACCCCCACGGGGGGCGGGCCGGGCCTGGGGCCGGCCCTGGGGGCGCTATTAACCCGTCTTGGCGACCTTCACCGTCCAGGCCTCGGGTCCGGCTTCGAGGTATTCCCAAGTGAAGGGCTGCTTGCTCTCGGCCTCGATCTGGTAGTAGAGCGGCTTCGGGTCATGGTCGTTCGTGAAGACGAAGGCCTGGCCGGGCTGCAGTTCGTCGAAGGCGCCGAAGACCATGTCGTGCCGCTGCGCCGGCGGGTAGGGACGCACGTCGAATTCCTTGACGACCGGGATCGACGCCGCGGCCGTCGCCTTCGCGGCCTGCTTGGTGACGTGGACGACGACCTCGCCGGGATCGCTCTTCTTCACCTCCCAGGCGAACTGCCCGGGCGCCTGCTTGCCCAGCAGTTCGCGGATGTCGGCCGGTTCCTCGGCGGCGATGATCTCCATCGTGTCGCCCTCCTCCATCATCCCGTAGCGGTGCGAGATGACGTATTTGCGCGCCTTGCCGTCGACCTTGCGCAGGTCCATCAGCGTGGCCACGCCGCTGTCGCCGCGGCCCTTGGAGGCTTCCAGCCGCGTCACCTTCACGCGCCAGTCGGTGCCGCCGCGCTGCAGGTAGTCCCAGCCGACGACGTCGCCGTGCGCCGAGCGGAACTCGTAGAACAGCGGCATCGGGTCGTGGTCGTTGATGAAGACGAAGCTCTGCCCGACGGGCAGGTCGCGGAACATCTTCAACAGCTTCTTGTGGCGCTCGATCGGGACGAGGACGCGCACGTCCAGGGTCTCGATCGGTTCGGCGGCAGTGGTCATGAAGTCCTCCGGTGCGGATGCGATGCGGCCTCCAGTGTGGGGGCGCGTTTCGATGGATCAGTATCGGCGACATCGGGCGCCCGAAGCGGGCAAACCCTGATGCGCGCATAGTTGCTCGCCGTAGGCAAGGCCCGCGCGACAGCCACGTCCACCGCGCTGCATGCAAGCGGCGCACGAGCGACGGCCGGCCTTGCCGGCGCTTGCATCGCCGAGCGGCGTGCAGCAGCGATTAGCATCGCGGGCAACCATGACTGCCGCGCTCGCCGACGTTCCCGTCTCTGCCCGGCAGGTGCTGCGCTCGGTGTTCGGTTACGGCGAGTTCCGCGGCCAGCAGCGCGAGATCGTCGAGCACGCGATCGACGGCGGCGACGCGCTGGTGCTGATGCCCACCGGCGGCGGCAAGAGCCTGTGCTATCAGGTGCCGGCGATCGTCCGTCACGCGCGCGGCCAGGGTGTCGCGGTGGTCGTCAGTCCGCTGATCGCGCTGATGCACGACCAGGTCGGCGCGCTCGAGGAGCTGGGCGTGCACGCGGCCTTCCTCAACAGCACGCTCGAGGGCGAGGAGGCGCGCCAGGTCGAGCGCGAGCTGCTCTCGGGCCGGCTCGTTCTCGTCTACGCGGCGCCCGAACGCATCCTCACGCCGCGCTTCCTGGCGATGCTCGATTCGCTGCACGAGCGCGGGGCGCTCTCGCTCTTCGCGATCGACGAGGCGCACTGTGTGAGCCAGTGGGGCCACGACTTCCGCGAGGAGTACCTGGGCCTGTCGGTGCTGCACGAGCGCTTCCCGGGCGTGCCGCGCCTGGCGCTGACCGCGACCGCCGACGCGGACACGCGCGCCGACATCCAGGAGCGGCTGCAACTGCAGGACGCGCGCGTCTTCGTCGCCAGCTTCGACCGCGGAAACATCCGCTACACCATCGTCGAGAAGGACGACGCGCGGCAGCAGCTGCTGCGCTTCGTCCGCGACGAGCATGAAGGCGACGCCGGCATCGTCTATTGCCAGACGCGCAGGAAGGTCGAGGACATCGCCGACTGGCTCGCCGCCCAGGGTATCGCTGCGCTGCCCTATCACGCCGGGCTCGACGCCGAGCTGCGCCGCCGCCACCAGGATCGCTTCCTGCGCGAGGACGGGATCGTGATGGTGGCGACGATCGCCTTCGGCATGGGCATCGACAAGCCCGACGTCCGCTTCGTCGCGCACCTGGACCTGCCGAAGAACATCGAGGGCTACTACCAGGAGACCGGGCGTGCCGGCCGTGACGGCCTGGCCGCCGACGCCTGGATGGCCTATGGGCTGGCCGACGTCGTCAACCAGCGCCGGATGATCGACGACAGCGAGGCGGACGAGGATTTCAAGCGCCAGCAGCGCGGCAAGCTCGACGCGCTGCTGGCGCTGGCCGAGGCGCACGATTGCCGCCGCGTGCGGCTGCTGGCCTATTTCGGCGAGACCTACGCCCCCGCCGGGGACGTTCGGCTGCGTTGCGGCAACTGCGACAACTGCCTGCAGCCGCCGGCGACCTGGGACGCGACCGAGGCCGCGCGCATGGCGCTGTCGTGCATCTACCGCTTCCAGCAGCACAGCGGCTTCGGCTTCGGCGCCGGGCACCTGATCGACGTCCTGCGCGGCAAGCGCACCGACAAGGTGCTGCAGCGCGGGCACGAACAGCTCTCGACCTTCGGCATCGGCGCCGAGCTCGGCGAGGCGCAGTGGCGCAGCGTGCTGCGCCAGCTGCTTGCCGCGGGGCATCTGCGCAGCGTCGGCGACTACAACACGCTGGAACTCGCCGGGAGTGCGCGTGCGGTGCTGCGCGGCGAGGTCGCGGTGCGGCTGCGGGTTGCGGCCGCACCGCCTGCGCGCGGGCGCAGGGGGATGCGTGGCGGGGCCGGCGACGCCAAACCGGCGGCGTTGCCGCTGGACGAAGCCGGGCTGCTTCGTTTCGCCGCGCTGAAGGCCTGGCGCGCCGAGGTCGCGCGCGAGCACAACCTGCCCGCCTACATCGTCTTCCACGACGCGACCCTGGCCGAGATGGCGCGCGAGCAGCCGCTGACGCTGCCGGCGCTGGCCGCGATCGGCGGCGTCGGCGCGAAGAAGCTCGAAGCCTACGGGGAGGCGATCCTGCAGGTGCTCAAAACTGCGCCCGCAGCCGCTTGAGGCGCGCGCTTCAGGCCGATTCGGCGGCGTCGGCGGGCGGCGCGGCGAAGCTGCGCGCCATCGCCACCGCAACCGACACCAGCGCCCAGACGACCAGGAAGCCGAGCGAATAGACCGCCATCGCCGGCAGGGGCTCGCCCTGCGCATCGGTCCAGTCGATGGTCGCTGGATCGAAGGCCGAGAAGACCAGGCCCACGAGCGGGATCGTCACCAGGAAAGCCGGCCAGAGGACCGAGAGCCAGCGGACCGTGCGAACTTGCATGCTCGAATTCATCGACGCTTTCTTTGCGTTGAATCAAGAAAACGTACTTTCGGCCCGCCGCCGATCCGCCGCAAGCAGGGAAAGCCCGCGCCCGGGGCGCGCGGGCGGTGATGCTCAGCGCGGCACGACGAAGGTCGATTTCTCGTCCAGCCGCACCGTCGGGTCGCCCGTGTGCGCCGGCAGCCGCTCGATCGCGAAGTGCATCGGGTGTGCGCCCGGGCCGACCTGCTGGGCGGACTCGTGCGGGATCTGCACGTGCAGCGTGACCCACTGCGCCTCCGCCGGGCCGAGGCTGAGCGCGTTCCTGTCGGCGATCGTGATGCCCGGGACGCCGTCGACGCTGAAGCGGTAGGTCTGCGGCTGTTCGGCCTGGTTCATGACCTGCAGGCGGTAGACGTTCTCGATGCGGCCGTCCTCGACGATGCGCGCCAGCGCGGCGCGATCGCGCACGACATCGACCCGGAAGGGCTTGCGCACGGTCAGGCTCCAGGCGAAGGCGATGATGATCAGCCCGAGGATCGCGGTGTAGATCAGCACGCGCGGGCGCAGGATGCGCGCGAACATCTGCTTGCGCGTGAGGTGCTGCTCCAGGCCGTTCTGCGTGGCGTAGCGGATGAGCCCGCGCGGATAGCCCATCTTGTCCATCACGCCGTCGCAGACGTCGATGCAAGCGGCGCAGCCGATGCATTCGTACTGCAGGCCCTGGCGGATGTCGATGCCGGTGGGGCACACCTGCACGCACAGCGTGCAGTCGATGCAGTCGCCCATGCCCGCCTCGCGGTGATCGATCTTCTTGCTGCGCGCCCCGCGCGGCTCGCCGCGCTCGGGGTCGTAGCTGATGATCAGCGTGTCCTTGTCGAACATCACGCTCTGGAAGCGCGCGTAGGGGCACATGTACTTGCACACCTGCTCGCGCAGCCAGCCCGCGTTGCCGTAGGTCGCGAAGCCGTAGAACAGGATCCAGAAGGTCTCCCACGGCCCCAGGCCCAGCGTGACGACCGCGTGGCCCAGCGTGCGGATCGGCGTGAAGTAGCCGACGAAGGTGAAGCCGGTCCAGAGCGCGAACGCGATCCAGGCGGCGTGCTTGCCGCCCTTGCGCCAGAGCTTCTCGAAGTTCCAGGGGCCGGCGTCGAGCTTCATGCGGCGCACGCGGTCGCCCTCGAAGCGCTGCTCGATCCACATGTAGATCTCGGTGTAGACCGTCTGCGGGCAGGCGTAGCCGCACCACAGGCGCCCGGCCACCGTCGTGAACAGGAACAGCGCGTACGCGCTGATCATCAGCAGCGCGGTCAGGTAGATCAGGTCCTGCGGGTAGAGCACCAGCCCGAAGATGTAGAAGCGCCGCGAGACGAGGTCGAAGAGCACGGCCTGGCGGTCGTTCCACATCAGCCAGGGCAGGCCGTAGAAGACGATCTGCGTCAGCCAGACGAAGATCCAGCGCCACTTGGCGAACAGGCCGGTGACCGCGCGCGCATAGATCTTGCGCTGCTTCTGGTAGAGCGAGACGACGGTGACCGAGCTGTCCTCGTTCGTGCCGGCGGCGCCGGCGGCCTTGGGCGTGGTGGTGCTGTCCATGGGGTGCTGCGATCGCGGGGAAGGGGTGGGCTGCGCCTTTCCTCTGTTTTCAGGTGCGGCGCGCGACCATGCCGATGAGGGCCGAGCGGCCCCGGTGGCCGCTGCCCTCGCTGAGCTCGGCCTCGTAGCTGCGCAGTTCGGTGATTTCGAGCTCGGCAAAGACCTCGCGCAGCAGGTCTTCAGTGTAGAGGTGTTCGACCTGCGGGGGGCCGCCGGTGCGGTACTCGAGCTGCTTCGGGGTGTAGCCCTGCAGGACCAGGGTGCCGCCGGGCGCCAGCGCCTGCACCATGCGCGCGAACAGGCGCTGCCTGCGTGGCGGATCGGCGAACTGCACGAAGATCGCGGCGATGCCGTCGAAGGCCGCATGCGGCCAGCTCCAGTTCTCGACGTCGGCCAGCGCGTAGTCGACCGTCACGCCGCTGCGGGCGGCGAACGCCCGCGCCTTGGCCACGCCCACCGGCGAGATGTCGAAGGCCTGCACCTGCAAGCCCTGCTGCGCGAGCCAGACGCTGTTGCGACCTTCGCCGTCGGCCACGCTCAGGACACGCTGCCCTGGCCGCCAGACGGATGCGTGCTCGCGCAGCCAGGCGTTGGGCTCGGTGCCGAAGAGGAAGCCTTCTGCGGTGAAGCGCCTATCCCAGGTTGCGGCGGCGTCGACGAAGGCGGGAGGTGGAAGGGAGTCGGACATGCTGCTCGTTGGGGTTGCCGCCCGGCAGGTGCGCACTCGCGCGCCTGCCGGGCGCCAGTGTCGCCTAGGCGCGGCCCGGGCGCCAGCGCCGGCCTTGCCAGGTCGCGAGCAGCGGCCAGGCCACTGCCATCGCGATGCCGGCCGCACCGGCGGCGATCGCCAGCAGGTTGGCCCAGTCGACCCAGTAGGCCAGCTCGCCCAGGCTCGAGCGCGACCACATCGGCAGCGTCAGGATCACGGCCGCCGCGGCGAGAACGCCGATGGCGACGGTTCCGGCCAGGCCTGCGCGCCAGCCTGCGCTGCCGCGCACCAGCGCAGCGGACCACGCGGCGATCAGCAGCACGAGCAATGCGAGCAGCCAGGGCAAGACCGTGAGCGCGATCTCCCACAGGATGTTCATCGCCAGCCAGATCTCGTACATGACATGGGCTCCCGTAGTCCTTGCTTGTCTAGACGCGGCCCTTGATCACCGCCATGTAGGCGGGTTTGAGCATGTGGTACTTCATCAGCCAGGCGAACCAGCTGTCCTGCAGGGGGTCGATCATCGGCAGCGAGGGGACCAGCCGGCCCTCGTAGTCGAACTCGATCAGCATCGCCGAGCCTTCGCGGGTGATCATCGGGCACGAGGTGTAGCCGTCGAACTGCAGTGCCGGCGCCTGGAGGGCGATGACCGCGGCGAGGTTGCCCGCGACCACCGGCGCACTCTTCTTCACCGTCGCCGCGGTCTTGCCGCGCGGCGTGCCGTTGATGTCGCCGATGCCGAAGACGTTCGGGAAGCGTCGGTGCTGCAGCGTCTGCTTGTCGACCTCGAGCCAGCCGCCCGCGGCGAAGGGCCCCTCCTGCCAGGCGAGGGCGCTGGCCTTGACCGCATCGGGCGCGCGCATCGGCGGCACGACGTGGATGAAGTCGTAGGGGCGCTCGCTCTTCTCGCCCTCGGGGCTGGTGAAGGTCGCCCGGCGACGACCGATGTCGATCGCGCTGAGCTTCTGGGTCGTCTCGACCTCGATGCCGAGGTCGTTCCAGCGCGCGAGCACGTTGTCGTTGACCGCCGGAACACCGAACACGTTGCCCAGAGCCGAGACGAACTGCAGCTTCGAGCGTCCGAGCGTGCCGGCGTGGGCGACGCGGTCGCGCAGCATGAAGGTCATCTTCAGCGGCGCGCCGGCGCACTTCAGCGGCGTTGCCGGCAGGGTCATCAGCGCCTCCCCGCCCTTCTCGGCGAAGGCCTGCATCGCGGTCCAGGTCGCGGTGGCCGCCTGCGGCCCCGGGTAGACGCTGGCCAGGCCCTCGCGGCCGATCGCCTGTACGTCCATGCCCTCGATCTGCGCGTAGTCCAGGTGCACGCCGGTGGCGACGACGAGGAAGTCGTAGCCGATGCGCCGCCCCGACGCGGTGACGACCGTATTGGCCTCGGGCTCGAAGCCGGTGACCATCTCCTTCACCCACTCGACGCCCGCGGGTTGCAGCGCCACGTTGCGCTCGCGCACCTTCTCCACCGGCCAGACACCGGTGGCCACCAGCGTGTAGCCGGGCTGGTAGTTGTGCTCCTCCTTGGCGTCGACGATGGTGATCCTCACGCCGTCCAGCAGCGCCTGCAGACGGTGCGCCACCGCGAGGCCGCCCAGGCCGCTGCCGGCGATCACGACGTGCGCCTGCGTCCGGGTGCGAGCTGCCGCCACCGGGGCCGCCAGCAGCGCACTGGCAGCCACCGGTGCGGCGACGGCCAGACCCAGCACATGCCTGCGGCCCAGCGCGGGCGTGATCCCGGGAACAGGCTTCGATTCCTGGCGCCTCATCGCGTCCCCTCCGCTTGGTCGGTGATACTGGGTGGAGTATACCGACAATACCCCATACGGTATCAAGTCCGAGTGCCCTGCTCAAGCTTCGCCGATGTTCGCGAGGCCCGGCGCGCGGGCGCCTGCCGCGCCGTGCCACCTAGAATCCGCGGTCTTCGCCGTGCCTGCGCCCGCCCGATGCCGACGAGCCCCCCTGCCCCTTTCGCGCTCACCGCGCTCACCGCGCTGTCGCCGCTGGACGGCCGCTACGCAGCAGCGCTGGCGCCGCTGCGTCCGCTGCTCTCCGAATACGGACTGATGCACCGGCGCGTCCAGGTCGAGATCGAGTGGCTGATCGCGCTCTCCGACGCCGGCTTTGCCGAGTTCGCGCCGCTGCCCGAATCGGCGCGCAGCCTGCTTCGGGCGCTGGTGCAGGATTTCGGCGAGGCCGACGCGCAGGCGATCAAGGACATCGAGAAGACGACCAACCACGACGTCAAGGCGGTCGAGTACTGGATCAAGTCGCGCGTTCGCGCGCATGCGGACGCGTTCCCCGGGCTGATGCACTCGCTCGAGTTCATCCACTTCGCCTGCACCAGCGAGGACATCAACAACACCAGCCACGCGCTGATGCTCGCCGCCGCACGCGAACAGGTGCTGCTGCCGGCGCTGGACCGCGTCGCCGCGCAGCTGCAGGCGATGGCGCATGCGCACGCCGGCGTCGCGATGCTCAGCCGCACGCACGGCCAGACCGCGAGCCCGACGACGGTCGGCAAGGAGGCGGCGAACGTGCTCGCGCGGCTGCGCCGGGCGCGCGAGCAGATCGCCGCGGTCGCGCTGCCGGCGAAGATGAACGGCGCGGTCGGCAACTACAACGCGCACCTGGCCGCCTGGCCCGGTTTCGACTGGGAGGCCTTCAGCCGCCGCGTCGTCGAGGAGCGCCTGGGGCTCACCTTCAACCCCTACACGATCCAGATCGAGCCGCACGACGGCATGGCCGAGCTCTTCGACGCCATCGCGCGCGCGGACACGATCCTGATCGACTGGTGCCGCGACGTCTGGGGCTACATCTCGCTGGGCTACTTCAGGCAGAAGACGCGCGCCGGCGAGGTCGGCAGCTCGACGATGCCGCACAAGGTCAACCCGATCGACTTCGAGAACGCCGAGGGCAACTTCGGGCTGGCCAACGCGCTGCTCTCGCACCTGGCGCAGAAGCTGCCGATCAGCCGCTGGCAGCGCGACCTCACCGACAGCACCGTGCTGCGCAACATGGGGGTGGCGATCGGCTACGCGCTGCTGGGGCTCACGAGCCTCTCGCGCGGCATGGACAAGCTCGAGCTCAACGAGGCAGCACTTGCTGCCGACCTCGATGCCGCCTGGGAGGTGCTGGCCGAGCCGGTGCAGACGGTGATGCGGCGCTTTGGGCTGGCCGATCCCTACGAGCGGCTGAAGGACTACACGCGCGGCAAGGCGATGACGCGCGAGGCCATGCACGCGTTCATCGACAGCCTGCACGAGCTGCCGGACGCGGAGCGCGTGCGCCTGAAGGCGCTGACGCCGGCGAGCTACACGGGGCTGGCGCAGGCGCTGGCGCGACGCATCTGACCGGCATCCGGACCCGACGGGATCTTGTTCATGCGTTTCACCGAACAGCTTGCGGCGGCGCAGCAGCGCAACGGCTCGATGCTCTGCGTCGGGCTCGACCCGGACCCGGGCCGCTTCCCGGGCGCGTGGAAGGGCGAAGCCTCGCGCATTGCCGAGTTCTGCGCGGCGATCGTCGACGCGACGCGCGACCTCGTCTGTGCCTTCAAGCCGCAGATCGCCTACTTCGCCGCGCACCGCGCGGAGGACCAGCTCGAGCGCCTGCTCGCGCATATCCGCCGCGTCGCGCCCGAGGTGCCGGTGATCCTGGATGCCAAGCGCGGCGACATCGGCGCCACCGCCGAGCAGTACGCGCGCGAGGCCTTCGAGCGCTACCGCGCCGACGCGCTGACGCTCTCGCCCTTCATGGGCCTGGATTCGATCGAACCCTATCTGCGCTGGGAGGGCAAGGGCCTGTTCCTGCTCTGCCGCACCAGCAACCCGGGCGGCGCCGATCTTCAGGCGCAACGGCTCGAAGGCGGCGAGCTGCTCTACGAGCGCATCGCACGCCTGGCCGCCGGACCGTGGAACCGCAACGGTCAGCTCGGGCTGGTCGTCGGCGCCACCTACCCGCGCGAGGTGCAGCGCGTGCGCGAACTGGCGCCGACGCTGCCGCTGTTGATCCCGGGCATCGGCGCGCAGGGTGGCGACGCCGCCGCGACCGTGCGCGCCGGCTGGCGCGGCGACGCCGGGCGCACGCGGGCCCCGATCGTCGTCAACTCCTCGCGTGCGGTGCTCTACGCCAGCGCCGGCGACGACTTCGCCGCCGCTGCGCGCGCCGCCGCGCTGGCCGCGCGCGACGAACTGCAGGCCGCACGCAGCGCGGCATTGTGAGCAGGATCGCACAGCGGCCCCGGTTTCGATGGGGGTGACAATCGCAGCCGTCTAGGCATGCTCACCGCTTCACCGGGTGCCGTCGTCTTGTCCCCCGAAACCCAGATCGACGAATCGCTGCTGGCCGACGCGCCGGACTCGGTGTTCGAGCGCGCGCCCGGCGGCGCGCGGACGCCGCAGCTTCAGCCGCCCCCGCGCGCGGCGATGCCACCGCTGATCGTTCGTCATCTCTTCTTCGCACTGACCCTGCTGGGCGCCGCCGCGGCGTTGATGGTGACGCAGCTCGTGCTGCCGCCGGAGCGCCGCTGGCTGCTGCTGGCGGGGTTCGGCCTGCTCGCGCTCGGCAGCCTGGCCTGTCTGCGCGTGTCCGAGCGGCGCCTCGAATGGGCGCTCGCGGCGATGGTCACGCTGGCGGTCATCACGACCTCGCTGGGCGCGGTCTTCGTCGGCAGCGGGCTGACCGTCGCGGCCTTCGCGCTGCACACGCTGCTCGCCTGCGCCTTGTGCGCACTGCTGCGCCGGCGCTTCGCGCTGCCGGTGGTGGCGATCATGGCGCTGGCGGTCGTGGGCGTGGCGCTGGCGACGCCGGCCGGCGCGCTGCCCGCCGGCGTCGGGCTCGTCACCCAGACCCTCGTTCACCTGGTCGTTCTGGCGGCCGGTGCCGCCGGCGGACTGGCGATGGCGCGCATCGTCGCGCGCCACACGCGCGCTGCCGAGGAACGCGAGCACCGCTTCCGCAGCCTCCTGGGCATCGCGGCCGACGCCTACTGGGAGATCGACGAGCGCTACCGTGTCGTGGCGACGAGCGCGCGCCGCCAGGTTCCTCCCGGCCACGGGTTCGAGCCCCCCGTCGGCGCGGTGCCCTGGGAGCTGCCCGAATTCGGCTGCAGCGAGGACACGCTGGACCTGCTGCAGGCCGATCTCGATACGCGGGTGCCGTTTCGCAACCTGCCGGTGCAGTGGCGGCCGCCGAGCGGCGCCGTGCGCCATCTCGTCGTCAGCGGCGAGCCGCGCTTCGACGAGCGCGGCGTCTTCACCGGCTATTGGGGTGTGGCGCGTGACGTCACCGGCGAACTGCGGGCACGCCAGG
>Ga0116142_10000118_pt1 | contig 97691 bp, 69 predicted proteins | sample AD_UKC033_MetaG_FD_89785 | JGI IMG/M metagenome (GOLD analysis project Ga0116142, IMG submission 89785) | Active sludge microbial communities of municipal wastewater-treating anaerobic digesters from USA - AD_UKC033_MetaG | ecosystem: Engineered > Bioreactor > Anaerobic > Digestate | place: USA... | reverse complement strand
CAAATGAACTATCTTACGATTTCAGTGGTAATAGCGGAGCAACAGCAATTTCGGCCATGGCATTTTCACCCATAAATTCTGACTATCGCTATGTAATGAACGGAAATGGAGAATTCTTCAAATCTACAAACGGAGGTAACACATGGTCAATGACAAATGCTTTCGACGGTCCGGATGGTAATTACCTTTACGGAGCAGCAATTGTACCGTCAACCGAAACTCTGGGTGTAGTCTATGTTGCAGGTTCAGGTTATTCAAATCCAGCAGTTTACAAATCTACCAATAACGGGGTTAGTTTCTCCCCAATAAGTTCCGGATTGCCATCAACTATGGTATATGAGATGGTCGCTACAGCCGGAGATGAATATTTGTTTGCTGCAACTGACGCAGGTCCTTATGTATTTATTTCGTCTCAAAACCAATGGTATGATCTTGCTCAAAATCAAGCTCCAGACCAAACATACTGGACTGTTGATTTCGATCCTAATACCGCAACAGTAAGATTTGGAACGTATGGAAGGGGAATATGGGATTTTAAGATTACTTCAGGTCTCGTTGAAAAAGAAGATTTTGTTACAGAAATGCTTAAAATTTATCCTAATCCTGCTTCAGATTTTATAAAGATTGAGGGTTTTAATGGAATTGGGTATATATACACTCTTTATGGAAAAAAAGTTAAGGAAATAAAACATGGAATAAATAATATAACAGAATTATCACCGGGAGTTTATATCATAAAAACTGAAAAATCATCTTGTAAATTCATTAAAGCCGAATAAGTATTACTGTAAAAAAGAAATCTTTTTGTCATATAAAAACAATAAGGTAAATAATTTACTGTTTATTTATTACAATTTTCTTATTTTTGTAACAAATAATTACAACTATGGCAAAGAATCAAAATGAACCAAAAGTAAAAGGACTTGGATGTCTTGGATTTACAGTTTTCGGACTACCATTAATAATTGCAACAGTCTTACTATTACTCTGGGTCGGTTGGTATGCATTTTCGACATACAACAAATGTGTTGAAGCCAACGAAACTGTTAAAAATTCATGGTCTAATGTCGAAAACGCATACCAAAAGCGTATGGATCTTATACCAAACATTGTAGCAACAGTAAAGGGCTATGCCGAACATGAACAAGAAACATTTGTTGCTGTAACAGAAGCACGAGCAAAAGCATCATCTATCAACTTTGATGCTGACAATTTAACTGAAGAAAACATTGCAGCTTTTGATGCCGCTCAGGAAGAATTAACAGGAGCATTAAGCCGTTTACTCGTAACTGTTGAAGCTTATCCTCAATTATTGGCAAATCAGAATTTTCTCGATTTACAAAATGAACTAAAAGTAATCGAATCTGAAATTATTGTAAGAAGGGATGAATTCAATTCTACTGTTAAAGCTTATAATGTTTTAGTATTAAAATTCCCGAGAAATTTATTTGCAAGAATGTTTGGATATAAGGAAAGACCATATTTCAAGGCTAAAGAAGGTGCTGAAAATGCTCCTGAAGTAAGTTTTGAAGACTAATATAGTTTTTCTATAAGATTTGCTACTCCATCTTCCTGATTTGACTCAATAAGATTAAATTCTTTTTGAAGTTCAATTGGTGAATTGGCAACAACATAAGCATTTTCTAAACTGACATATTTTAGCATATCAAGATCGTAATAATCATTCCCTACTGCAACAATATGATTATGATTAATTGTGTGCATCAATTTAAGATATTCTATTCCCGAAGCCTTAGATACACCCGAAGGTAATATTTCAACCCACATTGTTTTTTTATCTATTGGACTTGTTGCCCGTATCACTTTTAAATTTTTAAATATGCTCTTCAATTTCTGATATTGCTCAACTTCATTGCAAAATACCACAAACTGTGAAGCTTTTTCGGGACATTCTTTAACTGAAAATATTCCTCGTGATTCATAGTGTTGTATTCGTCTCATGTAATCTCCCGATGGTTCTTTTTTACTGTAACAGTGAAAAAAATGATTATCAGGTACTGGAAATTGTACCATAAAATCATAATCGTTTTTTATCAGATATGAATATATCTCTTTTGTTGAAATCTGATTAAGTAAATATTTTTGTAGTAATGTTTTGCTTTGCCAATTATAAATCCCAATACCAGATGAAAAAATTAAATAATCTATCGGGAAAGCATCATTAATTGCATTTCTAAATGAAAATAAATTCCTTCCTGTCGCAATAACTCTGAGAATCCCCTTTTCTCCTATCCTTTTCAACTGATATCTTGCATGTAAAGACACTTCACTATTATCATCAGCGAGCGTTCCATCAAAATCAGTAACAAACATCTTCAAAGTATCAACTATGGAATTCATAACTTTATAAAAATACTAATTGATTTGTTATCCACAAATTAACCTGATATAAAACATAATAATAAAAAACGGAAGACTACTGAATCTTCCGTTTCGTAATAGTTTTAAATAAAATCTATTTGATATCTTTAATATTTACCCAATACAAAACATTAATACCCTTTGACTGCCCAGGAACTTCATATGTAAATACTGGGGCAACAGCAATAACTCTTTTGCAGAATTCATCATTTTCGTAATACCATTCCTCCAGAAATCTTAGAGCTATAATTTGGTCTTTTGCAATAGGCACCTTATTGGCAACTTTTTTCACTTCTTCAGATTCTTCTTTCTTTACATCAATATATTCAAACACATACCATTCTTTTTCAAATAAATTAACAAGAGATTCATTTGGAATCAATTCAAATTTCTCATAATCACCAAGTACATCATAATAATACGATTTAATCTTTCCGGATTTTACATCATCAAAAAGTTTTATTCTCAACTTTTCCAGATCAACATCGGGAATATTGAGCCAAAACCAGTCTCTTTCAAAATCTTCCTGAGTAACAAGATCTTCGTTAACAATCGAAACATCATACATTATTTTTTTCGTAATGATTTCCTTGGCAGATTCTTTATTTCCTCCACATGAAATAAATGTCGTTGCAAATGCGACAAAAATAATTGATAAAATAATTCTGGTTTTCATAGTCTATAATTTTATATTAACAAAACAAATATACTTATTTCATTAATAAAACAGATATTTTTCTCATTAATAATTATTGTGGTTAATAATCATGCTGTTCCCTTTATCCGTTACTTAACCGTTAATAAACGGCTATAAAACATAAAACCTTGATTAACAACGACATGCAACATCGTTTTATAATTTAAGATTTGATCATTTTAATTTTTCTTATTATCCGTTACTTAACCGTTAATAAACGGCTATGAAATATAATACCTTGATTAACAACGACATGCAACATCTCCTTGTAATTTAAATTTTGATCATTGAAATTTTTATTATTATCCGTTACTTAACCGTTAATAAACGGTTAAGTAATATAAAACCTTGATTAACAACAACATACAACAACTCTTGTAAAATGAATTTTAAGTTTAGGTTTTGAATTTCGTTATTTCTTTGTGTAACATAGTATTACTTTGTTATACAAACAAGGTGGAGCAATGTTTCAATCAATATCTTTCAACAAAATCTATAACAAACCTGAAAATATTCTGGTAAGCTGCTAAATTAAGGTCATCGGGAATATCAGTCGGTTGATGATAGTTATTATTATCACCGTGAGTGCAAATAAAAACTGCCTTTACTCCTTTTTCATAAAACGGAGCATGATCGCTAGACCATGTTGCACCGGTACAAGTCATTTTATCAAAATACTGCTGTTCATTATTCATCACATTCAACAATGAATCAACATCAGGATATTCTTTTGCGTTAAGCATCATCACACCTTTTTCACCTGTACCAACCATATCAAAATTGAACATGACCTTAACCATTGATAATTCAAACGGAGGATTATTTGCCATATAGGTTGACCCAAGCAAACCTGCTTCTTCGCCACTAAACAAAGCGAACACCATTGTATAATCAGGTTTTTTTCCTGATTTATAAAACTTCGCCAAATTCAGAACCATAGAAACACCGCTTGCATTATCATTTGCACCCGGATACATAACATTACCCATCATTCCCAAATGATCATAATGTGCAGTAATTAAAACTACCGAATCAGTCTTACCTTTTACAAACCCAACAACGTTTCTGGTTTTATAATCTTTTACAAAGTCATTTGCAATTTTAATATAAACCGAATCCGCTTCCTTATTAATTTTATCAGGGATAACCTGAATACTTATATATTCATTTATTTTTGTCCTTGCAGTAAATTTCAGATGACCCGAACCTTCAATAACGCCCTTTGCATTGATATAATTTTTAGCAAAAATAGTATTTGCAAAAGCATATAGCTCAGGATTATTTAATTCAGTAGAATCAATACATATAATATTATCTGAATGATCATCAGATAAGAAATGTCTTAAAACCCATTGGTTCGTCAATGTTGTTTTTGTTATCCATTCGACTTTAAATTTCCCTTCTACATTTGGAGAAGACGGAATAACAATAAAATCAGTTGACGGCTGTAATTGTGAATCACCAAAAACAAATATAGGCATTTCAACCAGTCTGTTAATATCTGTTGTATATTCCTGATAGTATGTTTCCCAAAATTTATCAAGACCTATTTTCTCAAATTCAGCCTCCAGAAAACAAGCAGCAATACTATCTCCATAATTCACATAACCACGACCATAATATTTCTCGCTGCATAATTCGTTGATAATTCTTTTAGTGTAAGTCATATCCTGAGAAAAAACGGCTAACTGCAGGCTTACGAATAAAATTAAGAATAGATTTTTCATATAAATAATTAAACAAAATAAGCAAAAATTCCTCTGGCTATCATAAGGTAAATAAAAATCCCTATTATATCATTTGAGGTTGTAATAAAAGGTCCCGTAGCAATAGCCGGGTCAATTTTTATTTTATTTAAAAACAACGGAATAAATGTTCCAAAGACTGTTGCAAAAACAACTACAGAAAAAAGAGATATGCTTACAGTTAATGTCAATGCAAAATTGTCAGAAAAAATAAGGTTATACAAAAATATAAGTGAAGCACAAACCAATCCATTAACAAGACCGACTTTGAATTCTTTAAAAAGTTTTCTGGACATACTGTGCAAGTCAATATCTCCACTTGCCAGACCTTGCACTACAATTGCAGAAGATTGAACTCCGGCATTACCTCCGGTTGCAACGATTAAAGGTAAAAACAATGCTAACACAGCATATTTCTCAATATCTTCTTCGTAAATACCAAGTATAAGCGAACCTGCAATACCACCAAGCATACCGATCAGTAACCAGGGAATACGTGAACGCGACTGACGAATAACATTATCAGAAAAGTCAACATCCTGAGTAATACCTGACATCAACTGATAATCCTCCTCAGCTTCTTCGCGAATAACATCTACGACATCATCAATAGTAATTCTCCCCATCAATCGCCCGATACCATCCACAACTGGCACCGCAACAAGGTCGTATTTTTCCATAATTTTTGCGACCTCTTCCCCATCAGTTTCAGTTTTTACAGAAATTACATCAGGGTCAACAATACTGCTGATTTTTTTATTTGTCGAACTAAACAACAAATCTTTTAATGCAACAGTGCCTTTGAGTATATTGTTGTCGTCAACAACATACAAATAATAGATCTCATCAATATCCTCTGCTTGATCCCGCATTTCTCCAAGCGCTTGTTTTACTGTCAGATTTTCATTTATAGAAACAAGCTCTTTAGCCATAAGACCACCGGCAGTATCTTCATCATAATTTAACAGATCAACAATATCTCCAGCCTGCTCAAGGTCTTTTATATGCGAAATGATTTCATCTGTTCGCTGTTCGTCCAAATCACCTAAAATATCAGCAGCATCATCAGAGTCCATCTGTCCGATAAGCTTTTCAGCTAAAATTTCGGTTGGTATAATGGCTAACAAATTCTGCCTCTCTTCTTCCTGAATTTCTACTAATACATCAGCAGCAGTCTCGTGATCGAGTAATAAAAACAGAAACTTGGCATCTTCTATGTCAATTTCTTCGAAAAACTCGGCAATATCTGCAGGGTGCATTTCTTTTAACAAGTCTGAAGCGACATCCTTGTTGTTTTCATCAATGCACAGCCTTAGATTTTCGAAAAACTCTTTATTTAGTTCTTTGGCCATAATCTCTATTTAACTACAAAATTATAATTATCTTTCAGTTTATAAAAAAAAACTGTCCCTTACTTATATATTAATTCAGTTAATTTTACAAAATCTTCAGGACTTAACTGTTCTGGTCTAAGTGATAAATAGTGATTATTAAAATCAAATTTTTCAGGTAAAATACTTTTTAAGGAATTCCTTATCGTTTTACGTCTCTGATTGAAAGCTGTTTTAACAACCTTTAATAATTGTTTTTCGTTAATGCCTTCAATATGATCTCTGTATCTGGTAAGTCGTATTACACCAGATTTAACTTTGGGGGGGGGAATAAATACATTTTCGTTGACTGTAAACAAATATTCAATTTTATAGAATAATTGAATTATCACACTTAAGATTCCATAAGTTTTATTACCATGTGAGGAAGCCATGCGTTCTGCAACTTCTTTTTGAATCATGCATACTACTTCAGGAATTCTGTGCTTTTCTTCCAAAATCTTAAAAAAAATCTGTGATGAAATATTATAAGGCAAATTTCCAACAACACAAAACTCATTTTCCAAAATTTTCGAAATATCAGTTTTTAAAAAATCTGCATGAATCAATCTAAACTTATTATCATAGTTCTTTCTTAGATATTCAACCGATTCAATATCAATCTCAATAAGACTGAGATTAAAATTTTTGCAAATGAGTTTTTCGGTTAGCACACCTGTTCCCGGACCAATTTCAAGTACCGGCAAAGCATTCTCATTTATTAACGAATCTGCAATTTTACCTGCAATATTCTTATCTGCAAGAAAATGTTGACCTAAATATTTTTTAGCTTTGATCATAAGGCAAAGTTCGTATTATTTACCAATGTAACAAACAAATATTATCTTTGCTTGCAAAATATCTATTGTGAATAAAACAGTTAAGAACATATTAAAAATTTCCTTTTTTGTTGTTACAGGAGCTTTTTTATTCTATCTGGTGTATAAAGATTTTAATTTCAAAGAGCTGTTCAGTGGGCTAAATAATCTTAACTGGTGGTGGTTCCTTCTCATGTTTGCTATAGGACTTTTAAGTCACGTAAGCAGAACAATGAGATGGCAAATGTTATTGGAATCAAACGGAGAAAAAACCAGATTTCTCAACACTTTCTTTGCGGTTATGAATGGCTATTTTGCCAATATAGCTGTTCCCCGCCTTGGTGAAGTTACAAGATGTGCTGTAGTTTCAAAATATGATAAAGTCAATTTTTCGAAGGTACTGGGAACCATGGTAACAGAAAGAATTATTGATGTTATTATGTTACTTCTGATTACTATTCTTGCGGTAATATTACAATCAGCTGAAATAAACACTTTTCTTGAAAACAATCCCGACTTAGGTAAAAACCTCAAGTTTTTAACTTCACTCCCCGTAATTTTGGGAGTTATAACTATAGGAATTTTCTCAGTTGTATTTGTCGTAAGAATTGCTAAAGGTAAATATAATCATATTAAAGTATTTCAAAAACTGTCAGATTTCGTTAATAACTTTTGGACAGGTGTTATCAGTTTGAAAAAAGTAAAAAGACCACTATTATTTATTTTGCATTCGATTTTTATCTGGACGATGTATTTTTTAATGCTGTACGTTTGTTTCTTTGCTTTCGAAGGATTTGAAAACTTAAACCCGGTGTCTGCATTAATGCTGTTTGTCGCAGGCAGTTTTGGGATGGTTGCTCCTGCACCAAACGGGATCGGAGCATATCATTTTATGATAATTCAGGCATTGATGATTTACGGAATTTCACAAAATGATGCCGCAGGATTTGCATTTATTGTTCATAGCTTGCAAACAGCCGGTTTGATAATTATGGGGCTAGTATCTTTCATTTTTATTCCTATTATAAATAAAAACCGCTAAAAAGTGACAGGGCAAATAGTTAAGAGTCGTAAAAAAACTATTTCTGTTTTAATTAAGCTGACAATTATTGCTATATCATGGACTTTTGTGATAAATAAACTGTTTAAATCTTCAGATATTTCCGATTTTACTAGTTGTTTCTCAAATATTAGCTTCCAAAATTTTCAACTTCTGTTTTTGATAATAATACTTATGATAATAAATTGGAGCCTCGAAACAATAAAGTGGCAATATCTAATTTCAGGAGTTCAAAAGATTTCTTTTTTTACAGCATTTAAAGCTGTTTGGACAGGTGTTACTGCAGGCACGGCAACTCCAAACAGAATTGGCGAATTTGGCGGGAGAATACTATTTCTTAAATCTGAAAACAGAAAAAAAGCTGTTACACTTACTTTGTTTGGAGATCTGTCTCAAATGATTATTACGCTGGTCTTTGGAATTGCCGGACTGTTTTTACTATCAAATTACTATTTTCAGGGAAACAGTATTTTTGATAATAATATACTACTTATCTGTTTTGCATCAATTCTAATAGCATTATGCCTGTCAATATATTTCCTAATCAATTTTATACTTGCAAAACTGTTAAAAATCAAAATAATTTCAAAATATATAATTAAGTACATACCTGATTCAGAAATAAATTTGACTAATAAATCTGTAAGTCTCTTATATAGCTTTTTAAGATATATGGTATTTTGTTTTCAATTCTATTTAGCCCTAAGATTCTTTAATATTGAAATTGGTTTAATTCAATCATTTGTTGCCATTTCGACTATGTATCTTGCCATACACACAATTCCAACTTATTTCTTTATCGAAATAGGTGTCAGATTATCATTTGCAATAATTTTTATCGGTTTATTTACAGATAAAACAATTGCAATCAGCTTTGCTTCTACGTTGATATATTTGATAAACATTGTCATTCCTGTACTGTTTGGGAGTATTTTCATTTTTAAAAACAGGAAGTAATCAGTTCATTATATCTAAAATCATTTGTAATTATTTACTGGCATCTAATTTTAACTTTTGTCATTGTATTTGTGCCTTCCCGACAATTCCCTAATTTAACAAATACGAATGCCAAAAGGTAGTGTTTAGTTTGAGAAATACGACTTTCAATTCGTGGTTACTGATATTTGAGCCCGCCGGGCTCAGAATTTTAAACCACCTAAATAATTGCCAATAGAAAAGTATTTGTTGATTAACTCTTTAATTAAGTAATTTTTAACATTTTAATAAATTTCTGGTTATCAGACTAATACGTCAAAATTTTAAATATAAATACATTTTTTAATATAATAATAAGTATTGATTATATGATTTGTTTTCATTTGTATTAAATTTTACAGTATTTTTGTAGTTCGAAACGTTTGATGTAAAAGTATATTTTTTAACTAAATTTTATAATTATGAAAAGAACAATTATTCTATTGCTCGCAATGTTAAGTTTATTTGCATTGCGTGTAAATGCGCAATGGTCTATTACGGCAGTTGACACGGAATTCATTATTGATTTCGACAACACTGTAGCAGGCGTAAATGAAGGAACTTTTGCCGGAACAGGCTTTGCCCTTGCCCCTTCTGAGGGACAACTTAATGCAGATACATGGGCTGTTAGCGGAATGAGTGACCTTGCAGGGCTAAAAGATTTCGGTGTTGAAGTTACAACTCTCGGAGATTATGCCCGTGGTGCTTCTACAGGTGGAGTAACTGACGGAGGTATTTATGCTTTTGAAGTTGAATCGGGAAATGTGGCTTTGGGCGTACAGCCTTCAGGTGCAGATTTTACTCCGGGTTGGATTGCTTTTAAAATTACAAACAACACAGGGCAAACTGTTAATTACGATGCATTCAGTTACGATGTTTGGGTTTTAAATAACGCCAACTGGAGTTCATCATTTAACGGAGAGTTTTCTTTAGATGGAATAAATTGGAATACTTCAGATGGTTTTCAAATTGCCACTCCACAAGATTTAGATCCTTTTCCTGCATGGGTTAAAACAACTCTTTCTTTTGAAGGATTTTTAGGATTTGATCTTGCTGACGGTCAAACAGTTTATTTCAGAATATATTCGGATGATATTTCCGGTACAAATACAAGAGATGAAATTGCTATTGACAATATAAGTATTAAGTTCTCATTTAAAACTATTATTTCTACTTTTCCATGGATTGAAAATTTTGATGGTTTAACCGTTCCTGATTTACCTCTTTACTGGAGTGTGGATGATGTTGATGGTGTAGGTTCTTACTGGGAAAGTTCTTTTTCAGAATCTCATTCAGTAGATAATTCTATGGTTCATGAATATTCATCTACTGTTACTCAGGATGGTTGGTTATTTACCCCGGCATTGGCAATTCCATCAGGTAATCCATACAGATTAAAATTTTGGTCTTACAATGATTATCCCGGAGATTATACAAAAAACAGCGTTCTGATTTCTACTAATGGAACAAATCCAAGTGATTTTACTGAAATTTGGTCACCAGTTTCAGTTGATGATTCTTGGGGAGAAACTAAACTTGATTTGTCAGCATATTCAGGACAAACAATATTTATTGCTTTTAGATATGAAGGATATAATGGCCACGATTGGTACCTTGATGACGTTGTTGTTGAGGAAGCCCCAACAGAAACTGTTGACTGGTGTAACTTACAATGGCCGGATGTTGGCAATGTTGAAGTTAATGTAGCTTATGATGTATATGCAAGAGTTTTCGAATCTGGTATTACAGAAGGCGCCGGAGAAGGTGCAGATATGGAGTGCTGGATTGGTTATAGCACAGAAAATACTGATCCATCAACATGGACTAACTGGGTTCCTGCTACCTATAATACTGATGCTGACGGAATGACTCCTGGAGATCTTGCTAATGATGAATACATGACTTCATTATTATTTACTGATCCCGGAACATATTACTACGCAAGTAGGTTTTCTTATGCTGAAGGACCTTATTCTTACGGTGGTTATAATACCGCAGGTGGTAACTTCTGGGACGGAATTGATTATGTTTCAGGCGAAGTTACAGTAACTATACCACTTGGTGGTGATTGCAGCAATCCGATAATAGTTTCATTGCCTGCAGCATCTCCTTATACCGATTTAGCTCAGACAAATTGTGGATTAGGCAATTTTTATGAAGAAACCTGTCTTGATTATTACGATAGTGGTGAAGATATTGTCTATCTTTTGGACGTTACCGAATTATCTTATGTAAATATCGAAATGACAACTGCAGTTACATATACAGGGATTGCACTTATGGATAATTGCCCTGATGTAGGAACATGCCTTGATTATAGCACCCTTTCAGGTGCAGGTACTCATACTCTTGAGTATTCCCTACCAGCAGGTTCATATTATTTAATAATTGATACATGGGCAGCCCCAGACTGTATTTCGTCGTTCGATTTAACAATAACTGCCGAAACTGATGTTTGTTTAGCACCTGTAAATCTTGCATTGTCAAATTTTCAATCATCACAGGTAACTATTTCATGGGCAGCAGGTTTCGACGAAACATCATGGAATCTGATATATGGAGCACCGGGCTTTGATCCTGATACTGAAGGTACACTGGTTTCCGATATCACTTCTCCTTACGATTTGACTGGTTTAACCACAAATACTGACTATGAAGTATATGTACAATCAAACTGTGTTGGAGGTACTTTCTCAGATTGGTCTGAATCTATTGAGTTTTCAACATTGTGTGATCCAATTACTACTTTCCCATGGACAGAAGATTTCTTAACAGTAACTGCTCCAGCTCTTCCCGATTGCTGGTCAGAAAACAACGTTAATGGTGATGGAAATTTCTGGCAAACTTATACTACTTATGGAGTTGGTGGTTCGCCAACTGCAGGATTGTACACTGATTATAATGACGGTGACAATGATGACTATCTGATTTTACCATCATTCGTTCTCACAGGAAATGAACAATTAAAATTCTATGTTAGAGCCAGGTCAACCAGCGAACCAAATGATTATAGAGTAGTGCTTTCCACAACAGGAACAAACCCTGCTGATTTTACAGAAGAGTTAGTTCCTCTTACTGTTGTAAATTGGACAACAATGACCGAAATTACACCAATTAATTTATCTGCTTACTCAGGACAGACATTTATTGCTATCCATGTTCCATCAGGAGGTTTAGACGGTTATTATATCTATTTCGACAACTTCACAGTTGAAGAAATTCCTGCTTGTCCAATACCTACAGATTTATTTGTTACAGATATTACTAATAATTCTGCTACACTGAACTGGACTGAAAACGGATCGGCAACCACATGGAATATAAAAGGTTCCAGCACACCTATTGATCCTTCTGTGGACCCTGGAGAATTCAATACAAGTACTTCTGACAATCCATATTACTTGACAGGTGCCCCGGCAGGGACTACTCTTTACTGGTATGTTCAGGCTGATTGCGGTGGTTCTTATTCTGAATGGTCTGTTCAAAGTGAATTCACAACCGATTGTGACCCAATCAGTACATTTCCTTGGACAGAAGATTTCGAAGCTGTAACAACTCCAAATCTTCCGGATTGCTGGTCAGAAAACGACAATAATGCTGACGGCGATCACTGGGTAACATATACTGGTTATGGCGTTGGAAATTCTAAAACTGCAGGTCTTTATACTGATTATAATGATGGCGACAATGATGACTATCTGATTCTTCCAGCATTTGATTTAACAGGGAATGAACTATTAAAATTCTATGTAAGAGCTAGGTCAGATGTCGAACCAAATGATTACAGAGTAGTTTTGTCAACCACAGGTAATTCTCCAGCTGATTTTATTGAAGAGTTAGTTCCACTTACGGTTGTTAATTGGACAACAATGACTGAAGTTAATTCTATTAACTTATCTGCTTATACAGGACCAGTATATATTGCTATTCATGTTCCTGATGGAGGTTTGGATGGTTGGTATATCTACTTTGACAACTTCACAGTTGAAGAAATTCCTGCATGCCCAACACCAATAGACTTATTTGTAACTGATATTACAACAAATTCTGCTACATTTAATTGGACTGAATTTGGATCAGCAACATCATGGAATATAAAAGGTTCTGACACTCCTATTGACCCGGCTGTTGATCCCGGAACATTTTTCACTAATACTAATGATAATCCATACTTTGCTACAGGACTTCCCTCTGGAACTACTTTATACTGGTATGTTCAGGCTGATTGTGGAGGTGATGTTTCTGCATGGTCAGTTCAAGGTGAGTTCACAACTCAGTGCGATCCAATTTCTACGTTCCCATACTTTGAAGGATTTGAAGGTGCTAACTTTGCTCCTAACTGCTGGACAAATACAACCTGGGAACAATCAACCTGGGGAACTCCTCATACAGGTGATAATTGGGCTTTTACAAATTTAGCAGGTTCTGAATTAGTCAGTCCTGCATTTGAAATTCCGGCTACAGGACAGTACCTTTTGTCATACTGGTATAGAGCTGAGGATTTTGATAATCCTCAAGATGCAGAAATTTCTCTCAGTGTAGATGGTATAAATTTCACAACTATTCTACAATCTCTTGTTGGCTACACCAATGATTCTTATGAGAAATTTACATATGATTTATCTTCTTATTCAGGACAAAACATTTGGGTTAAATTCCTTGGACAAACTGGAACAGGTGGTTGGGACTTTGGTTTCTTAGTTGATGATTTCGAAGTTCGTGAACTATCAGACGAAAATGATATTCTTACATTTTCATTTCCACAACAAACCGGAGATGCTGCAATTGATCCTATTTTACACACTGTGAATGTAGAAGTTGCCATGGGTACAGATCCTAACGGTTTAGTACCGACTTTCACAATTTCTGATTTTGCAAGTGTTGTTCCAGAATCAGGAATAGCTCAGGATTTCACTGATCCGTTTATTTATACAGTTACCTCAGAATCTGGGATTGATCAGGAATGGACTGTGAATGTTACTGTTGCAACTACTCTAAGTAGCGCAAATGACATTTTAACATTCACCTTGACGCAACAAACAGGACCTGCTGATATTGACAATGTTGAACACACAGTTGATATTGAAGTAACCTGGAATACTGACAGATCAGCTTTAACTCCGGTTATAACTATCTCTCCACTTGCTACAATTGATCCTGAAAGCGAGACAGAGCAGGATTTCACAAATCCGTTTGTTTATACTGTTACTGCTGAAGATCTGACAGAACAGGAATGGACAGTAACTGTAACTAACGCTCCTGTTCCTGAAGGTGCAACTTGTGCCAATGCAATTGATTATGGTACTATTAATGATCCAGAGGTTTCTGGTGTAATGACAGATTACTCTCCAGTTTGGTATAGATTTACTATTACTGAAACATACGAAAATGTTGATATTCACACCTGCGGTTCAAACTTTGATACAAAACTTGCTATTTTTGATGATTGCGGCGATGTAGTAAACATTCCTGAATATGGACAACCAACAGGTTCTATTGGATATAATGACGATGCTACTGGTACTTATTGCTCAATTGACAATAATCAATCTTTAGTTGAATTTGCAACATTAGATCCGGGAACATATTATGTTGTTGTTTATCCATACAGCTTATCAACAACTCCTGATTTATGGGCACTTGAGATAATTGGTTCACTACCAATGACTCCCGAACTCAATATTATTGACCTTTTCAGTGAGGTTCAAGATATAGAAGTTTGTCTTGAAACAACAGAAGTTGACGCTATAGCTGAATTAGTTTATGAAATAACTATAACAAACACAGATGATGAAGAGTTTATTGTAGCAGTAACTTGGACAATTGATTCTTACGACCCTATTACCCCTGGTGACTATAATGCTACAGGTACTTTCGAATTACCTGCAGGTGTTTCACAAACCGACCCTGCTACTGACCTCGAAGTTTATGCTGTTGTAACAGTTAATGCTCTTCCTGTGGTTACTTGTCCTGCTGACTTTGATGTAATAACCATTGACCCTGTTACTCTTAACGGAGCTACTCCAGTTGGTGGTGAATATACAGGAACAGGTGTATCGGGTGGCATTTTCGATCCTGATGGTTTACCGCTTGGCGGCTACACAATTACTTATACATATACCGATCCTGTAACAGGTTGTACAAACGATTGTTGGTTTGTAATAAATCTAGATATCCCATATCCTGAATTGACAGGAATTGATATCTACAGCGTTGTTGAAGATGTTGAGGTTTGTCAGGGTACTAACGAAGCTGACGCATTAGCTCTGCTGGTTAATCAAATAACAATTGAGAATGCTGCCAGTGAAGAATTCAACGTTACAGTAACGTGGGCAATCTTATCTTATGACGAAAATATAGCGGGCGATTATAATGCCACAGGTACATTTACTCTTCCTGCTGGCATATCTCAAACAGATCCTGAAACCACTCTCGAAGTTTACGCTGTTGTTACAGTTAATGAGCTTCCTGTGGTTACTTGTCCTGCTGACTTTGAAGTTACAACTGAAGACATATTTAATCTTACAGGTGCAAATCCTGAAGGTGGTATTTATTCTGGGGTTGGAGTAACTGCTGGTGAATTTGATCCAACAGGAATTGAAAACGGTGATTACACAATCACATACTCTTATACTGATCCTCTTACAGGTTGCAGTAACTTCTGTGGATTTGTTATCACACTGAATATTGCTAATCCTGAAATTGCAGACATTGACATTGACGATGATGTTGTGGACGTTGAAGTATGTCTTGGTGCAGAAGAAGCAGATGCTTTGGCTTTATTAACAACTCAGATTACAATTACTGATTCTGAAGACAATGAATACGTAGTTTCAGTTAACTGGACAATTGATGCATTTGACGGCAATACTGCAGGCGATTATGACGCAACAGGCTCATTTAACCTTCCTATTGGCGTTTCTCAAACAGACCCTGTAACTGTTCTCGAAGTTTACGCTGTAGTTACAGTTAATGAGCTTCCTGTTGTTGAATGTCCTGATGACTTCTCTGTTACTACTGAAGATGTAGTTACTCTTACAGGTGCAACTCCTGCCGATGGAACATACAGCGGTACAGGTGTTACTTCAGGTAATTTCGACCCTTCTGCTCTTGCAAACGGTGATTATGTAATTACTTACACTTACTCCGATCCAGTAACTGGTTGTACAAATACTTGTGAGTTTACAATCACTGTTGATATTGATAACAATGTAATTACTGAAAATGCTGCTGCAATATCAGTTTATCCAAATCCAAACAACGGTTTGTTTAATCTTAACTTCAGCAATGTTAACGGAGATGTAAATTATCAAATCTATGACACTAAAGGAAGTATAATTGTTGACGAAAAATTATTCTCAAACGGAAATACTATTTTAGAAATTTCTCTTGACATTACTCCGGGTGTTTACTACGTAAAAATAATTACCGAAACTCAAACTATGGTTGAAAAACTGGTTATTGAATAGTAAGTAAAATTTAATATCTTAAAAGCCCGGTTTTGCCGGGCTTTTTTGTTATGCAGTAGCCTTTGGCGGGGAATTTGCCTTTGCCAAAGCTTGTGTGTGGGTCGCAAATTACATAACAAAGGCGTTTCAGTAGCTGTTTACATTTCTACATTAAGTAATTGTTAAATTGTTATTATTAATGTTTTATGTAAACGTTAAATCTTATTTTTGGGGAAAATAATATTATGAAAAAATTACTCATAATTTTTAATCTTTTATTTGTATCATACTGTGTAAGTTATGCCGAAACTATAGATACGACAAAAATATCAGGAAAACCTTTGTTTATAATTTTCACTAATTTCCATCAAGGATTATCCGAAAATGCTCATGAATCAAATTTTGATTTGAAACGTGCATATATTGGTTATGACTTTAATTTGAATAATGGTTTTACTGCTGTAATAAAATTAGATATTGGTTCTCCCGATGATAATTCACAATATTCTTTAATAAGACGTAACGCATATTTTAAAAATGTTGGAATAGGTTATTCTAAAAATAAACTTCAAGTTAACTTTGGCATTATTGATAATCAGCAACATAAAATTCAGGAAAAATTTTGGAATAAAAGATATATTTTCAAGACAGTAATTGACGAATACAAATTTCAGTCCTCTGCAGATTTGGGAATTAATGCTTGTTATAAATTTAATCCCAAATTTATAGTCGAAGCTGGTATGATGAATGGAGAATATCTCAATTTACAAAACGGATTCGGGAAATATATATATAACCTTGGATTTAATATTACACCTGCAAAACAATTGACACTAAAACTCCATTCTTCATTTACCTCTAAAATAAACGATGTAGTTTCAGGTGGTGTTTTTATAGGATATACTGCATTTAATAAATTAAAAATAGGGCTCGAATATGATTGTAAATATGACATTCAGGAGGTTAATACATTTTTACTTTACGCATACTCGGCAAATGCAGCTTATGACATTACGAATAAATTAAGTGTCTTTGCGAGATATGATGCCCTTTGTTCAAACATTCCCGACAATTACACAATCCCATGGAATCTGGCAAAAAACGGAACCGCAATTATTGCCGGGGCAGAATATCGGGTTAATGAAAATTTCAGATTATCTTTAAATTATCAGGATTGGTATCCAATGGCAGCTAATATGAATAATATTTCATATATTTATTTGAATTTGGAATTCGGAATTTTCGAATCATATAAACGAATTTAATATTAACCCAAAATGAAAAATTTAATTTATATTTTAATTCTTACATTTCTGGCAATTTTTAGTTCGTGTCGCAAGAGCCCGTATTATGTTGACGAAGTAATAACAATTACCGATAGTGGAACAGGAATAGGCACAGTAACTTTAAGTGCAGATAAAGAATATCTTATTGACGGGTTGGTTTTTGTTACTGATGGACAGACACTAACAATTGAACCGGGAACAGTTATTAGATTCAAACCCGGACAATCAGAAAATGCTTCAGCTCTTATTGTTTGCCGAGGTGGAAAAATAATTGCTGAAGGCACACCTGCAAAACCTATTATATTTACTGCCGAAAGTGACGATTTGGCGGGGTCAATCCCATTAGAAACAAACGGATTATGGGGTGGAATAATTATTTTAGGAAATGCTCCCGTTAATGCCGAAAACGGAGAATCAAAAATTGAAGGTATAGCAGTCTATGATGAAAGAGCTGATTATGGGGGTACTGATATAAACGATAATAGTGGAGTATTTTGTTATGTCTCAATACTTCATAGTGGAACCAGCTTGAGTGAAGGTAATGAAATAAATGGTTTAACACTTGGAGGAGTTGGAGTCGGAACAGAAATTCATCATGTCGAAGTTATTTCCAACAAAGATGATGGAATAGAATTTTTTGGTGGAACTGTAAATTGTAAATATATGATTTCTGCATTTTGTGGTGATGACGCTTTTGATTTTGATGACGGATACAGCGGTTTTGGACAATATTGGCTTTCAATCCAGACCAATAATGCAGGTGATTTACTTAGTGAACATGATGGTGGTTACAATAAATACACAAATTGCACAAAACCAGTTTTTTACAACGCAACATTCATTGGTCGTGGATTAACAGGAAATAAAGGAATTATTTCCTTCAGAAACGGCAGTGGAGGAATTTATAAAAATTCAGTATTTATAAATCAAGCCTGGGGTGTGAAAATTCAATATGACGGCTCTGATATGGACTCATACACAAAATTCAAAAATGGAAATTTACAATTCGAAAACAATATTTTCTTCTATTTGGGAATTTTTGATTACACCGGCATTATTAATCTAACAAGTGAGACTCTTACAATTCCTCAAGAGTGCCAAGACGAAATTAACGATCATTTTGTTAACTTTGGAAACTGTATTAGTGACCCTGGAATTCTTATTGAATCAGATCATATAAATATATTACCAACAGGAGATATTTCATCAACTTTTTCAATTCCCGAAAACAACTGGTTTGACAATGCTCAATACAAGGGCGCATTTAATAACGTAAACTGGGCAACAGGTTGGTCATACTTAAGTAAAACCGGATATCTTAGATAATGAATACCAAAAAAAATAATCCAAAAACTGTCAAAATCAAGAAATTTGAGTCCAAAGTTTCTCAGGCGATAAAAAAATATAATCTGATAAACAATGGCGACCGAATAATGATCGGGATTTCGGGAGGAAAAGATTCTATGAGTCTTTTAGCAGCTCTGACTTCGAGAAAAAACTACACAAAAGAAAAATTCGAAATTATTGCCATTCATATTGAAATTGATAATGTACCTTATGAAATTGATAAAGATTTTATTGCAGATTTTTGCAAAAAAAATGATGTTAATTTCGTTGTCGAGAAAATCCATGTTGATTTCGAAAGAGAACCGGATAAATCAAAGTGTTTTGTTTGTTCATGGCATAGAAGAAAAAGACTGTTTGAATTAACAGCAGAACACAATTGCAACAAACTGGCACTTGGACATCATCTTGATGATGCAATTGAAACTTTAATAATAAATATGTGTTATCACGGTAGTATTAGCTCTATGCCGGCAAGTCTTAAAATGTTTGACGGCAGAATAGAACTTATCAGACCTTTGATTTTATTAACTAATAATGAAATAAAGAATTTTGCAAATCAAATGGAATTTCCAGGTGAAATACAAACTTGTCCATACGAAGATCAGACAAAACGCAATCAGGCTGCAGAAATTATTATAGAGATGGAAAAACGTTTTAAACCTGCAAGAAAAGGAATTTTCAATGCCATGTCAAAAATACATAAAGAATATTTACCCGTAGAATCAGGCAAAAATCCTATAATTGAAGGTCTTAACTTGCCACATGATAAGCCAAAAACAAAAACCGAGATTAATTAATTATCAACCAATCTTTAGTTTTGGTATTTTTATCGTTTTTAATAACTTTGACAAGTTAAATATAATTATATGAAAACTGTTCTTATTTCTTTTCTTTTTGTTTCTTTTATCCTGCTTAGTTATTCATGCCGAATAAAAGACAATTGCGAACTTCAACATACCGGAAGCATTTATGTTACAAACAATACTGGGAATGATATTGAAGTTTATGTAGATAATTCTAAAGTATTTAGTTTGCTGGATGGCGAAACAAAAAGTACTGATAAACCCGTTGGCAATTATACAGTCAAGTGTCTCGCCTACCCCGAGGAGTGGACTTATGAAGCAGTTGTAACAGAATGCGATTCATACGAAATTACTGTTCCCGAATAATATGGGTAAACTCTTGGTATATTCTGCCTCGGCAGGTTCGGGAAAAACTCACAATATTGCTAAACAGTATGTGCTAATGCTGTTTTCAAAACCCAAAGCCTGGCGTAATATTCTTGCTGTAACATTTACAAATAAAGCCTGCGAAGAAATGAAAAGCAGGATTGTTGAAGAACTCGCTGAAATTGTAAATGACAACAATGGTAATAGATTAGCTGAAATTGCTACTTATACAGGACTATCTAATGAAATGGTTAAAATTAGAGCATCACAGATTTTTACCGAAATGCTACACGATTATTCATTTTTTTCGGTTTCTACAATAGATAGTTTTTTTCAGAAAATTGTAAGAAATTTTACTCGTGAAACAGGCATTCAATATAATTACGAAATAGAACTCGATACCGAAAATGTAATAAACAATACTGTTGATATTCTTCTTGATGAAAGCAATTCTAATCCCGAGCTAAAAAAAGACATCATTTCTCTTGTTGATCAAAAAATGGAAAACCTCGCTAAATGGGATTTCCGAAAAGACCTGAAAACTTTCCTAAAAAAAGTTATTGATTCGGATTATAGAGTTTATGAAAAATATTATTTCGATTTTTTCGCAGATAAAACCAAGATTTCAAAATTCCAATCAACACTTTTCACAATAAAGCAAGACTTTCAGAACGAAACAAAACAGTATTGCGAGGACATAAACTGTATATTAAAAAAATATAAGCTTAATGCTGATGATTTTAACAGAAAATCATCATCAATAGTCAACAGACTTTTAAAAACTTATCAAAAAGCATCTGAAAATACTGATTTTAATATTGATGATCACTTTACAAATATTGATGTACAGGAAAAATGGTTAACTAAAACTCAAATTTCAACCGAACCATATTTGTCGGCAACAAATGAATTAATGAGTATTGCTAATCGGATGAAACAGTATTTTGAATCGAAGTATCCTGAATATATTACAGCCACTATTATTAATAAACATTTTTATTATGCTGCAATTATTAATTCAGGTTTAAAAACACTGCATCAATATTTAAATGAAGAAGGTAAATTCCTAATCTCAGAAATTCCCGTTTTCCTTTCCGAAATTGCTACAAATAATTCGTCGTCCTTTATTTACGAAAAAACCGGAAGTTTTTATGAAAACTTTTTAATTGATGAATTTCAGGACACCAGTACAATTCAATGGAAATCTTTTTATCCGTTATTAAACGAAAGTCTTTCTACAGGAACAGAAAATGACATTAATGTTTTAGTAGGTGATGTAAAACAATCTATATATGCCTGGCGTGGTGGTGACTGGCGTTTACTGGCTTACAACGTCCAAGAGGAATTTAACAATTTTTATGAGAAAATAAATCTAATTGAAAATTGGAGAAGCGGAGAAACAATAGTAAATTTCAATAATCACTTTTTTAGTTTCGCCTCAAATGTATTAGCTGATTTAATTAGTTCAACATATCCAAAGCATATATTACCATTAACTGCTGACTTATTAAAAACATCTATTTACAATAATATTCAACAAAAACACAAAAAAGATTTTAAATCATACGTTAACGTAGCTGTATTTGACAAACCGAAAAAAGATTTTTCTGAAATAAATACAGTAGATCTTACTATAAAACGTATGATAAAACAAATTGAGCATCTTCAGGAAATGAATTACAAACCCGGCGATATTATGATTCTTGTTAGAAGAAATATAGATGGATCAAATATAGCGAAACAAATTATCCAGTATTCTCAGTCAGAAGAAGCAAAACCCGGAATTATTTACGATGTTATTTCTTCAGATGCTTTGTTTGTATCTGCAAACAAGGCTGTTCGACTAATAATCTCCTGCCTGAGATATTTTGCCGACAAAAACAATAAACTAGCTTTTTGCGAAGCTGCATATATCTACTACTTGCAAACTAAATTACATAACGAAGAAGAAATAATTTTTAGCAAGGATGAGTTTCTTACAGAGCTGGAAAACATTATCGAGCCAATTGATAATACTAACGAACATAAATTACTGCACGAACTGGTTGATTTAATAATTTCACTGTTGAAACTAAACAAAATCGATGAAAATATTCCATTTTTAAACTCATTTAGGGATATCATACATGATTACAGTATGAAAAACCCTTCTGAAATAAACAATTTTCTTGAATATTGGGACGAAACCGGAGTAACTTTAAATCTCAAAATACCAGAAAAACAAAACGCGATTAATATAATTAGCATTCATAAAGCAAAAGGGCTTGCTGCCGATTTTGTTTTTATTCCTTTCTGTAATTGGGATTTAAGTCGTTCCAGCGATATTATCTGGGCAAGTTCTGAAAGAGCCCCGTTCAATATATTACCAGTGTGGCCAGTAAATTTCGATAAAAGACTTGCAAATAGTTTATTCAGTAATAATTATTATATTCATAAATTTCAACAAAATGTTGAGGCTTTTAATATGATGTATGTTGCCTTCACTCGTGCACGCAAAGGATTGTTTATTTCGGCAACAGATAAAACAGATGAAAAGTTTAACTCAACATATTCAATTCTTAAATATGTAATAAATAATCCCCAATTCCAAAAAGAGATTAACACTGAGATTAATAGTAACACCGAATTTGGATTTACTGAATATACATGCGGCGAAATAGAAGAAACTCAAAGAACAAACGAAAATAATAAATATTTTAACTCATATCCTGTTTATTTGAGTAACAAACAAATCAAGATAAAATCTTATTTTGATAGAGATAAAGTTGATGTTTCATCACAATCATCAATACATAAAGGAATAGTTTATCATAAAATTTTTGAAAACATCGAAACTATCAATGATATTGATGATGCAGTTAATAAATTATTCATTTCAGGTCAAATCCAACAAAAAGAAATAAATGATCTATCAAACGAAATAAAAAATATTATTTCATCTGATTATATAAAATCATGGTTTAATGGAACATATAAAGTTATTAATGAAGCTGAAATTATTACAAAAAGCCAAAACACAAGAAGACCTGACAGAATAATGTTTTCAAGCAATGAAACTATTGTTGTGGATTACAAATTCGGATTCGAGGAAAACAAAAAACATATCCGTCAAACAAAAGAATATGCAAGCCTGTTAGATAAAATGGGATATAAAAATATAAAGACTTATATTTGGTATGTTCTTTCAAATTATCTAGTAAGAGTTTTAATTGATTCGGACAAAACAGAGAAAATAGATTTATAATGAGAAAGCTAATAAGATTTTTTGTCAGACATATTCCCAGACCAATACTGATAAGGTTTTCAAAATTATTCTCGTTTTTGGTCAGACCATTCTACTTCGGAAACAAAGTTGAATGTCCTGTTTGTGGTCATAAGTTTCGTAAAATGTTACCTTATGGTAATAAAGCCGGAGAAAACCGCCTCTGCCCCGTTTGCCTTTCGCTCGAAAGACATCGGCTAATGTGGTTATACCTAACTGAATATTCTGATTTTTTTAAGAACAATTATAAAGTCCTTCACATTGCTCCTGAACAACCTTTTCTTAAAAGATTTAAAACTGCAAAGAATCTTGATTACACAACTGCAGATATAGTCTCTCCTATCGCAGACCTCCATTTTGACATCATGCAAATTCCTCTCCATGACAATACATACGATTGGGTCATTTGTAATCATGTGCTCGAACATGTTGAGAATGATATTGATGCAATGAAAGAAATTTTAAGAATCTTAAAACCAGGTGGCAAAGCAATTTTACAGGTGCCAATTAATTATTCATACAGCGAAACACACGAGGACAAAAGCATAACAACAGATAAACAACGCGAAGAAATTTATGGACAATACGATCATGTTAGGTGGCATGGCTTGGATTATCCTAAAAGATTAGAAACTGCAGGCTTTGTTGTTAATAATTTTGACATTACAGACTATTTATCAATTGAATTAATTGAGAGATTTAGATTGGATAAACAGGAAATTCTATATATTGCAAATAAATAATTTATAAGAACATGTATAAAAGCAGTAAAACCTATGTATATTTCTACAAATATGGCGGGATAATACCGGCAATATTATCTTTTATTGTTTGGCTTCAAGCATTATTTTTTGACCCTAATATTTCCGCTGAAGACCCTGGAGATATTTCATTTTATTTCTTTACAATAATGATATTCTCTGTAATTGCCATTTCGTTATTCGTGTGGATAAAAATAGGTTTGAAACTCTGTTATGTTGAAATGAATGATGAATCAATTACTCTATTTAAATCTAACAAAACAATAACTTATAAATGGGATCAAATCGAATATATAAAAAAAATAATATTCACAATTCCCGTTTCTTACAAATTCAAAATCCGTGGTAACGAAGACTTTTTTATTACTTGTTCCACCCCTTTACTTCCGGCTCCATTTCATATTCCTGACTCAACCCCATTTGGAAACTTCATTAAAATAAAAAAGAAGCAAAATAATATTTAAACAAAATATTATTTATTTTTACAATCAAAACCTTAAAACCATTAATGTCATGAGAAAATCATTGCTTCTTTGTGGAATTTTATTTGTATCTCAATTTCTTTTTTGTCAAATACAAACCTTGCAGCGTATTGGTCAGACTCCGGGAGGTGCAGGTTTTCACACTAATTGGGATAGTAATACAAATCGTTTAATAATTGGATGTGGAACAAGCATTTGGATATACGATTTTTCGAATCCTGAAAATCCTAAAATTGTTGCAAAACGTCCACTAACGAGTATTGTAAATGAAACAGAAGTTTATGGGGATATTCTGTTTGCCGCAGCCACACACGACGGAGTTTATGCACTGGATTTTAATTCTCCCGATTTAGATATAGTGCACCACTACAACATGCAAGAAATGGGCGACTCCGCTGCTTACGATATGTGGAGGAAAGATGATACACTGTATATTGCTGATCATAATGTAATACGAACACTAAAATATAGTAATGAAACAGGTTTTGCTTTAGTAAATAAATTTGGAGGCCCTAAAGCAATTTGTGTTAGCCGTAGAGGTGATTACATTGCGGTTGGGAGTAAAATAAATTTTTTAGATGAAGGAAATATAAAAATTTTTGCTACACATGATGTCAGCACTCCTATAGCCACCTGGACGAGCAGTTTGATTAATTGGGTGCAGGATCTGCAGTTTGCAGACCTTAATGATAACATTTTATATATCTGTGGAGGTCCTGAAAATACTCTATTTACAGAATCTAATTTCTTTGCACTCAATTTTGATGAAACGAACCTTGTTCCTGTTGACACTTTTGAATTGACAGGCGGAGTATTGGGATTAGCTCAACTCAATATAATTAACATGGACTCAAGAAATGATACTTTATTTGTTGTTACTACAGCAGCTTATAATATAAACACATTTCCACTGGCATACATGCCAATTATTGATGCAACAGCTCTTCCGGCAGATACCATGAAACAGATTAGTTATGTAATCCCAGGCTTATGGCATTTTGATGCAGCTCTTATGCACGGAACTCCATATTTAGCCATCTCTTCTGAATGGCTTGGAGTACTTGTTAGTGACGTGTCTGAACTTGCCCCGGATGATACTTTGTGTATGCTTGGTACCGGTGGCTGGTGTGTTAATAACAGAATCTTTGATAATAAACTCTTTGCCTGTAATGAAGGCTGGGGACTTGTAGTTTATGACATTGACAGCTTACTTTACTCAAACGGTTTTAATACTGATTCTTACTTAATGCATAACCACAATTTAAATGAACATTACTTCTCAAGTGATGTTGAAATATTGAATGATTCAATAATGATTCCAAATTCGACTAAGGTTTATAATCTAAATCCTTGGTATGAAGGAGACGAACCCGAATTATTATATTCATTGAATGTTTCATTCGCAGTAAGCCTACGAAAAATCATTACGGAGGATAATCAACTTTTAATTATTGGGCGAGATAACCTGCTTGGTGATAAATGGATAGAAATCCGAAATCCTTTTGATAACCAAAATAATTTTCCCGTATTATTTATAGACTCTACTTTTAATGATCCAAAAGGCATTACTGTTTCAGGAGATACTGTTTACTATGGTAAAAAAATTGGCGATGACCGTTATTTATTAGCCGGGAAATTTATTAATGACGAATTTGAAATATTAGATTCTATCAAACTTACAATGACTTGGGGTATTTTGTCCACAGACGATATACATTCAATATCTGTCGAAAATGGTATTATTGCTGTTGGATATGGTCCTCAATTCGCATTGTTTAAGTGGAACAATAATGAATTAAATGAATTGTTTACAAAGTTTGATACAAACCAAAGAGTATTCGGACTCGTATTTAAAAACAACTTTCTTTATATAGCAGATAAATTTTACGGCTTAAATATCTATGACGTTTCTTCACAAACCGGAGCTGTTTTAGTTGCTCAAGCCAGAGGTTCAGGTGGCTGGGAAAACCTGTTTGGCAGTACAGCTATTTCCGTATCCGATAACGGGACTATTTTCTTAAGTGATTTCCACGGTGGGGTATTTATTTACGAAATTTTTGACCATACATTACCAGATAGAATAAATCCTATTTCAGCTAAAAACGACTTACTTAATATTCATCCTAATCCCGCTACAGACCATGTTACAATAGAAATTATTGATAATGAATTATTCCAAAACTATGACATTAAAATTACTGATATAACAGGAAAATCTGTTTTCAGCAATAGAACTGTTTCAGACAAACAGATTATAATTTCAACTTCGGAATGGAAAAAAGGAATTTATAATATAGCTGTGTATAAAAATAATAAAATTTACTCCAGCGAAAAATTTATTATCATGTAATTGCAGTATTACTAAGGCACTCCATGATAATATCTTTGCTCTTGATTTTCTTCTTAAAGTTGTTATTTTCTTAATAAAAGCACAACATTCTCTACATGATGTGTATGTGGAAACATATCTACCGGCTGTGATTCCACAATATCATATATATCATACAACATAGAAATATCCCTTGCTTGTGTTGCAGGATTACAACTGACATAGACAATTTTTGATGGAGCAGAGTTTCTTATTACATTTATAACATTTTCATGTACTCCTGCTCTCGGAGGATCAAGAATTATTACATCAGGTTTACCATTTGTATTTATAAAATCACTGTTTAACAAATCCTTTATATCACCTACAAAAAACTCTGTATTTGATATACTATTTATTAATGAATTTACTTTCGCATCTTCAATAGCTTCAGGAACTGACTCTATGCCAATTACTTTTTTACAATGTGGTGAAACAAAATTAGCAATGGTACCGGTGCCTGTATATAAATCATAAACAATATCATTTGAGTTCACAGAGGCATATTCTAAAGTTTTTTTATACAATGCAAGCGCCTGTGCTGTGTTGGTTTGAAAAAATGACTTTACTCCTATCTTAAATTTAAACCCGTCCATTTCCTCGTAAATAAAATCTCTTCCTTTAAAGCAAACAAAATCCAAATCATAAATTGAATCATTAAATTTTGTATTAACCGCATACAGCAAAGAGGTTATCTGTGGGAATTCTGATGCTACAAATTCCATAAGATCGTTTACTAAAGAGGGAATATCTTTGTTAAAAATAACAGCAAGCATAATTTCACCGATAGATGAGGTTCTAATAATTATATTTCTCATCATTCCTTCGTGGGTCCGGCTATTGTAATAATCGTAGGAATCTTTTTTGGTAAAATCTCTGATGGCATTTCTTAATAAGTTTGAAGGTTCGGCCTGAAGATAACATTTTTCGATATTTACAATTCTGTCAAACATTCCCTGCACATGAAAACCTAGTCCCTCAAGGCTCCTGTCAGACTTGTCCATAAATGGCTCATCTGCATCTAACCACCTCCTGTTTGAAAAAGTAAATTCAAGTTTATTTCTATAAAATTTGTCATTTTCAGAAGCAATAATCTGCCTTACAGCAATATTTTTTATCCCTCCTATTCTCGCAAACTGATCCAAAACTTGTTTTTGTTTATAATACAGCTGCTTTTCATAAGGTAACATCTGCCATTTGCATCCTCCACAGTTCTTAAAATGAGGACAAAATGGTTCAATTCGATCTTCGGAATGTACTTTTATCCTTAATAATTTTGATTCTGCATAAGACTTACGTGTACGGGTTAATTGAACGTCCACAACATCTCCGGGAATCACACCTCTAACGAAAATAACATAATTATCGTGACGGCCTATCGAAACTCCCTCTGCTCCAATGTCTGTTATCAACAAATCTTCAACTATCGGATACTTCTTCTTTCGCATTATTCAAATTTTACCGCAAAGATAGAAAAAGCTTAAAGAATATAAAAAATCTGTATTAGTTCATTTTTTTTCTCTACAATATTCAAAACTAAATTATTACCTGACTTTTAACTATTAATTTAATAGAAATTATTTTTCATTACAAATTTGATATCCTGCATTTTTAATTATTAAATCGAAAACTGACGAAAAAATCTAAGAATTATATTCGAAGCTCCGCGGGTAGGACTAGGCAAAACGGCGGGAAGAACAAGAGGTGAACCTGCGAAGCAGCTCACGAACACCATTGAAAATAATAAGTAGTGTGAGTAAAACAAAACAAATAGAATTGTGTCGAGCCGATATGACAAGTGCCGATGATAAATTTGTTTAGTATAATCGAGCAATTGAAATTACGAAGATTAGACTATTACAAATTTACAATCGGTATCGTTCCCTAAAACAAATTTCAAAAGGCAAAAGGTGTATGGCGTTTGTTTTAGGCCAAGGTCGACTTACAATTCTTTTGTATTGTTTGAGGCGGGTCGGGTAGCGTTGTTTTACTCGCAAGCTCGTGAGCTAAAGGTTGACTTGATTTCTTTGATACTTTCTTGATCAAGCAAGAAAGTAAAAATAAAATAATACATACTTCAATTTCTGCTTTTGATTTGAATCGTATTTCTTTTTTTACATCATAACATATAAAAAAATAGTCAATACGAAATAATGCTTTGAAAAACAAGCCATATAAATAAATATGAATATAAATAAAAGCTTAAAGAATTTAAAAAATCTGTATTTGTTCATTTATTTTCTCTACATTTGTCAAAACTAAATTCTTTGGATATGGAAAATTCAAAATTTACAAAAATTTCGCTTATCGCAAGTAGTATAGCTTTAGCAACAAGCATTGTAGTACTTATAATTTCAATAACCGGTACTAAAGCAGGAAATAACGATGATCCAAAACAAGCTGGCGCTATTACTGTTGATTCGACAGGCATAGCAAATATTGCATATATAAATCTGGATACTTTGCTTTTAGAATATAGATATTCTATAAAACTTAACGAAGATTTTCTTACCGAACAAGCAAAAGCTAAAGGTACTTTGGAATCTCGCATGAAATCTTTTGAAAAAAAGTATAATGAGTTTTCCGAAAAAATGCGTTTGGGAAGTTTTATCAGCCAAGCCAGTATGGAAACTCAACAAAATGAACTAATGCAGGAACAGACAAATATTCAAAAACTTGAAGAAGATTTAACAAATCAACTGCTTGAAAAACAATCTGCTATGAATGCCGAATTGTATGATACAGTTATGAATTTTGTCAAGGAATTCAACAAAGATGGTCGCTATATGCTAATTTTAGGTAATGCTGCAGGTAGCAGTATTTTGTATGCAGAACCGGGAATGGATATTACTCGCGAAGTCCTTGACGAGCTCAATAAAAGGTACGCAAAATCACAAGAAGGAAAATAATGTGATATGAGTTTTGCTGACAACTATTTTAGCAGATTCAAGTCTCTTCCAAAAATATTTAATAATAATCCCTGTCCAGACACAGGGATTATTGTTGTAATACCTTGTTTTGATGATGAGTTTATATTTCAGACATTAGAATCTCTCGACAACGCAAATCCTCCCAATTATAAAACTGAAGTAATCATCATTGTAAATTCAGGCGAAAACTCGTCACAGCAATCGGTTGAACACAATCGTATTATTTATGATGAATTAAGACAAAAGCAAGACCGTCTATTTTATAAGAATTTTGATCTCCTTCCTTATTTAATTGAAAATACTCCGAAAAAAATTGCTGGGGTAGGATTTGCACGTAAAACCGGAATGGATGAAGCTGTAAGAAGATTCAATGCAATAAAAAAGGCTGAAGGTATAATTGTTTCACTTGATGCAGACTGCAAACTCGATAAAAATTATTTCGACGAAATTATCGGATATTATGAAATAAATCCTAATTCAGGAGCCTGTACAATTCAATTCAAACACGATTTTGATCAAAACATTTATTCCGAAGAAGTAATTTCGGCTTGTATGCTGTATGAAATTTACTTAAGATACTTTCGTCTTGCATTGAAATATTGCGGATTCCCCTATCCTTTACATACTATAGGCTCGTGCTTTAGTGTAACAGCACAATCATATATAAAAGCCGGCGGGATGTCTCAGCGTCAGGGTGGTGAAGATTTCTATTTTTTGCACAAACTTGCACTAATGACACAGATTGGAGTAATTAACAAGGCACTTGTTTTTCCCTCTCCACGCATATCTTACAGAGTTCCTTTTGGTACAGGACCCGCAGTTAGCAAAATCATTAAAGAAAACAAATACGATGTTTATAATTTCAAGCTATTTGGAATTATAAAAGCATTTTACGATAATTGCGATAATTTCTATTTTCAATCTACAGATATTAAGTCTCTCGTCCCTAAAGAAATTATCGAATTTATTGGTATAGATAAAATTGTATCCATCATCTCCGATTGTTTAAAAAACACCAATAATCTGCAATCATTCAGGAAGCGTTTTTATTCAAAATTTGATACTTTTTTCATAATTAAATTTTTGAATTCTCATGATTATAGTCGGGTATTTCCTCCCGAAAATGTTCTAACCGCAGCCTCGCAACTACTTGACGAATATTGTAACATGCAATCTGAAAAGACAGTCAAAAATGTTTATGATGATATATATTTAAAGGATATTGAGTTGTAAATAAATCAACCCTACATATTGACGTTTTTTTAACATTGTGATTTTGGGATTTTTTTATAATTTGGAATTTTCAATTGTAATTTATCTTTTGGGGATTTGGATTATTATTAAGGTTTTAGTGTGTATTTTTGTCATTGTGAGAGCGAGTCACATAAAGGGGACTGAGGAATCAGCCCACAGGCTGATTGTCTCGAAGTCCCCGATTCAAAAAATCATAACAAATCAAATATCAAAGCCAGTGTGAGAATCAGTGTGAGCGTGAGTGCCTAGAAGGGGACTGAGGAATCAGCCCACAGGCTGATTGTCTCGAAGTCCCCGATTCAAAAAGTCATAACAAACCCAACACTAAACCCAGTGTGAGAATCAGAGTGAGAGCGAGTGCCTAGAAGGGGACTGAGGAATCAGCCCACAGGATGATTGTCTCGAAGTCCCCGATTCAAAAGTCATAACAAACCCAACATCTAAGCTGCTAAAACACAAAATAAAACCTCTTTCTTGTTTGCTTAATTCCACGAAATTGACGTTCTTTGCAAGTTAATTACTTTTTAATGCAGGCGACAGATAAAATATCACTAAGAGGGGTCAGAGTACATAATTTAAAAAACATTGACACAGATATTCCACACGGCAAACTAGTCGTTATTACCGGCTTGTCCGGTTCCGGAAAATCTTCACTGGCTTTCGACACTTTATTTGCTGAAGGTCAAAGACGATATGTCGAAAGCCTTTCTTCTTATGCACGCCAATTTTTGGGAAGAATGAATAAACCTGAAGTCGATTTTATTGACGGCATTCCTCCTGCCATTGCAATTCAACAAAAAACTAATAACCGTAATCCCAGATCTACTGTTGGTACCAGTACCGAAATATACGAATATCTAAAACTTCTATTTGCTCGAATTGGCAAAACAATCTCTCCTGTTTCCGGTGTTGAAGTTAAAAGACACTCTGTTGCTGATGTTGTAAATTCTATTCTTAATCTCCCCGAAGACTCCGTTGTTCTTATTTGTTTTCCGTATAAATTCAATCAAATACATACTCATCAAAAACAACTCGAATTAATTCTTCAACAAGGATACTCAAGAGTAGTTCACAAAAATGAAATTCTTAAAACAGAAGAGTTTTTGAAATATGATAAATTATCTGATGAAAACGAAATTCATATTATACTAGATCGTGTAATTGTTAAAGAATCTGATAATTTATATTCACGTCTTGCAGATTCGGTACAAACTGCATTTTTTGAAGGGAATGGTGAATGTTGTGTATTATCTATTGTAAATGAAAATATTAAAACACTCCATTTTTCAAATAAATTTGAGGCAGATGGAATCAACTTTGAACTACCAACTGAACATCTTTTCAGCTTTAACAATCCAATTGGAGCCTGTCCTTTATGCGAAGGATTTGGAAAAGTACTGGGGATTGACGAAGATTTGGTAATCCCCAATAAAAGTCTTTCCGTTTATAATGACACGGTTATGTGCTGGAAAGGTGAAGTGATGCAGGAATGGAAAAATGCTTTTATTCGTAAATCAGCAAAATACAACTTTCCTGTTCATCGTCCATATTACGATCTCAATAATGATGAGAAAGAACTCTTATGGCGTGGCAATGAAGAAATATCCGGAATATACGCTTTCTTTGATTATCTTGAATCAAAAAAACAAAAGATACAATACCGGGTGATGATATCCCGCTACAGAGGTAAAACAACTTGCCCTGATTGTAAAGGCAAACGACTAAAAAAGGAAGCATTCTACGTAAAAATAAATGGTTTGTCTATTGCTGATATTATTGACATTTCCTTTACAGATTTGAGAGATTTCTTTAAAAACCTAAAACTTAATGAATTTGAAAAAGGAGTTGCCGGAAGACTGATTGAAGAAATTTTAATCAGAATTGATTCAGTTATTGATGTTGGATTATCATATTTAACCTTAAACAGACTTTCGTCAACACTTTCGGGAGGAGAATCACAAAGAATAAATCTGGCCACTGTCTTTGGATCAGGTCTGGTAGGTTCACTCTACATTTTGGACGAACCCAGTATTGGACTTCACTCAAGAGACACAGAAAACCTTATTAGAGTTCTGAAAAATCTTAGAGACAGATCAAACACAGTTGTAGTGGTAGAACATGATGAAGAAATAATTCGTTCTGCAGATTATATTATTGATATCGGACCACTTGCAGGCAATTTTGGAGGAGAAATTGTTTTTGCAGGAAATCTTAATGATATGCTAATGAATTCAGACTCTTTAACTGCAAAATATTTAAAAGGAGAAATTAAAAACCCAGTAACAATAAAAGCTAGCCCGTGGAAAAACTTTATCGAAATAAATGGTGCCAGACATAATAATTTAAAAAATATAGATGTTAAATTTCCGCTGGGAGTTATTACTGTCGTTACAGGTGTTAGTGGCTCGGGAAAAACAAGTCTTGTAAAAGGTATTTTATATCCTGCCTTAAAAAAACAATATGATTATATTTCTGATAAAACCGGTGAATTTACAAAATTAGAAGGTGATTTTAATTTGTGCAGCAATATCGAATACGTAGATCAAAACCCAATCGGAAAATCCTCGAGGTCAAATCCTGCTACATATATTAAAGCATTTGACGAGATACGTAAACTTTTTGCCGATCAGAAACATGCCAAAGCTAATGGATATAAACCATCCCACTTCTCATTTAATGTTAGTGGTGGCCGTTGCGAAGTATGTCAGGGAGAAGGAGAAATAACAGTAGAAATGCAATTCATGGCTGATGTTCACCTAACTTGCGAAGCATGTAATGGAAAAAAATTTAAGGAAGAAATTCTGGATGTAAAATATCATGATAAAAATATTTATGATATTCTGGAAATGCCTATTTCCGAAGCTGTTGAGTTTTTTGGTTCAAAAAAGGGAAACAGCGAAAAGAAAATTGCAGATTTATTACAAAACTATGTTAATGTCGGACTGGGTTATGTAAAACTCGGACAATCATCAAGTACTCTTAGCGGTGGAGAAAGCCAAAGAATAAAACTGGCAAGTTTTCTTAGTTCTGCAAACATGAAATCCTCAATATTTATTTTCGACGAACCAACTACAGGACTACACTTTCACGATATAAGTAAATTGTTGCAATCTTTTGAACAAATGAAAGCCAAAGGACATACTCTTATTATTATTGAACATAATCCTGAGGTAATACGTTTCGCCGATTGGATTATTGATTTGGGTCCCGGAGGTGGTGATTTAGGCGGAAATCTTATATTCACAGGAACTCCGCAAGACTTGCAAAAGTGTAAAGAATCTGTAACTTCCCGTGTTTTGTATAATAATTACAAAACTGCTTTGCATCTTTAATTTTTTGTCGAAAATAAACAGTAATTTTGCAAACTTTTTCAGTTTTGATTATTCACAGGCTTGCTACATCGCAAATTCATTGATTATCAACAGATTAAGAAACAAATTTTAATTTATTAGAATAAAAATGTCATTAAACAAATTAAGAAACATCGGAATTGCTGCTCATATTGATGCAGGGAAAACTACTGTTACAGAAAGAATACTTTTTTTTACGGGGACAAATAGAAAAACAGGTGAAACTCATGATGGTGCTGCCACTATGGACTTCATGAAGCAAGAACAAGAACGTGGAATCACAATTGCTTCGGCAGCAATTACCTGCAAATGGGACGATCATCAGATAAATCTAATTGATACTCCCGGACATGTTGACTTTACTATAGAAGTAGAACGTTCTTTGAGAGTTATTGATGGGATGATAGCTGTTTTTTGTGCTGTTGGTGGTGTAGAGCCTCAAAGCGAAACCGTATGGAATCAGGCTGATCGTTATCGAGTGCCCAGAATTGCCTTTATTAACAAAATGGACAGAACAGGTGCAAATTTCGAAGAAGCAGTAAATCAGATGAACAAATACCTTGACGCTAATGCAGTTCCTCTTCAAATACCTATGGGTGCAGAAGATAACTATTTAGGGACAATTGATATTGTTAAAAAAATAGCATACACTTTTGAAAATAATCTGAGAAACGAAATTGAAATTCCTGCCGAATACATTGAAGCTGTTAATTCTGCCAGAAATTTTCTTGTAGAAAAACTTGCAGATTTTAATGACGAAATAATGGAATACTATTTCGATGGAAAAGAAATATCTGCTGATATGCTTATGAATGCATGCAGACAGGCAACATTAAAACTACTCATCACACCTGTTTTCTGCGGTGCTGCATATAAAAATATCGGAATTCAGCTTCTTCTCGATGCTGTTGTTAATTATTTGCCTTCTCCAATTGATGTAGGTGTTGTTATTGGTCACGATATGAATGTTGAAGACAAAACTCATACCCGAAATCCATCAAATAATGAAAGCTTCTCTGCCCTTGCATTTAAACTGATAAACGATCCTTATGTCGGTCAGCAAACATTTATAAGAATATTTTCAGGAAAACTTGTAAATGGAATGCAGATTTACAATTCATCAAAACTAAAATATGAAAGAGTCGGAAGGATTTTTAGAATTAAAGCAAAAGAACGCGAAGAAATTCATGAAGCCGGAGCCGGCGAAATTGTTGCTTTGGTTGGAATGAAATTTACCAAAACCGGTGACACACTATGTGACCCTGACAATCAATTATTGTTGGAATCTATTCATATCCCTGTGTCAGTAATTGAACTAAAAATTCAACCTGCCAAACAAAAAGACAAAGAAAAACTTGGCGAAGCACTGTCGAAACTTGTGAATGAAGACCCCTCCTTTAAAGCCAGATTCGATGAAGAAACAGAAGAAACTATCATTTCGGGAATGGGTGAACTGCATCTCGAAATTATTGTTGACAGGCTAAAAGACGAATTTAAAGTTGATGTAGAAGTAGGCGAACCTTCGGTTGCGTTCCGTGAAACTATTACAGAAATTGTTGAATCCAACTATAAGCATTCTAAACAGACAGGTGGTAAAGGACAATTTGCTCATACACTTATCAGAATGGAACCTAATTCAGGAAATGGTTACGAATATGTAAACCTGATTAAAGGAGGTACAATTCCGGGCGAATATATTCCATCTGTTGATAAAGGTATTCGTAAAATTATGGATAGAGGCATTTTAGCCGGATTCCCGATAGTGGACGTTAAAGTAGTCTTGTTCGACGGTGCATATCATCCTGTAGATTCATCAGATATGGCTTTTCAGGTATGTGCTCAGGAATGTTTTAAACAAGGATTTAAAAAAGCCAAACCTGTTTTATTAGAACCTATGATGAAAATCGAAGTAAATACTCCGGACGAATATATTGGTGATGTTGTCGGAAATTTAAACAGAAGACGTGGTAAAATAGAATCTATGAGGCGTTATCGTAAAGGTTCACAAAAAATTATCGGACTGGTTCCATTAATGGAAATGTTTGGTTATTCTACTCAATTAAGAAATATTAGTTCAGGTCGTGCAAATTATTCAATGGAATTTTATAAGTATATGTTACTCCCAATTGCAGTACAGGAGGATGTCCTCAAAAATTTAGAAGCAAAGAAGCAAAACAAATAATAAACAATTATCTTTACAAAAATTTCATTACAATGCCTATAGCAGGAAAAAATAACAGTCTGAAAGTTATCAAAGTTAACGGAGATATTTTAACTTTTGATGCCGGCAAATACGGCGAAATAGAAGTTGTTAACAACGATTTAATTTTAAAATATACCGAAGGTCAATTTACTGACGTATTTCTACTTCCCGATTCCGACGGCACTATTAAGGGATTTCTTGGACAGGCAATAGTCAATGCCGGTGAGTTTGCCAAACTCAAAGTAGTTGCAAATACGAAATTCGGTAGTTTCTTTGACATGGGTATTGAAAAAGACCTGTTTTGCCCTTTTGCCGAGCAAAAAACAACGCTTGAAATAAATTCTTATTATCTCGTTTATGTTTATATTGACGAAATAACAAACAGACTGTCTGCATCAACCCGTATAGATAAATTTATTTCTGATGAGAAACCCGACCTGACAGAACAGCAATCGGTTAATATTATTATCTTAAATAAATCACAACTGGGTTATAATGCTATTGTTGAAAATAAGTACTACGGTTTACTTTATGATAATGAAGTTTTTAAAGAATTAAAACCCGGACAAAAACATACTGCTATCATAAAAAAAATACGAGAAGACAATAAAATTGACTTAAGACTATACAAAAATGATCATAATGACATTTCAGAGTTTGAGACAATGATATTAAATTATTTAAAAGCTCACGAAGGAAAAATGACTTTAAACGATGAATCTGACCCTCAGGACATATACGATGTTTTTGGAATATCAAAAAAGAACTTTAAGAAAGCACTAGGGGCTTTATATCGTAAGGGCGTTATTGATCTTAAAGATAAAATTATCAAATTATTGGATAACGCTTAATCTTAATCTTTCGGTTACATATCATTTTTATTTCTTTGATATAAAAATCATTTTTCTAACAAAAACTGCATTTTTTATAAAAAAACTTAGCTTTTTTTGGTTTTGAATTGAAAAAAACCTTTATTTTGTAGTTAGATTAAAAACACCTAACCCTGTGTTTATAATCTAGGGAATTAAATTATGTTTTTACTAAATTATTTTTTATGAATTTATTTGTCGCCAACCTTCACCCTTCAACCAGAGGAGAAGACTTACAAAATTTATTTTCAAAGTTCGGCAGTGTTGTATCTGCAAAAGTTATCATGGACAAACAAACCGGCAACTCAAAACGCTATGGTTTTGTTGAATTTGACAACGATGACGAAGGATACGCTGCAATTACCGAATTAAATGAAAAAGACTTCCAAGGTAATCAGATTGTTGTAAAAGTTGCCCAGCCTAAACCTGCCGGTCAGTAAACAAAACAACATCTGGATTAAAAAACTTAAGCGGGTTTGACCCGCTTTTTTTATTCAAATTGTGATAATATTTCGTTAAAATCTTCCCTAATCATATCTGCATTACTCCAAAATTCCTCTTCAGTTTTGGGAAGATTGTCTTTACCGTATATCACTCTAAAAGGATAGTTACGAACACAATATAGTCTTAATTCCGGAGTCTCATTATTGGCAGTGTAATATGCAAAATACAATTTTCTGTTATCCAGATAGTACTCTTTAGTAATATCATTTTTAACAACAATCTTAACTAAATCCTTACCATTATAATAACCTATTGCATTCTCCTTTACTAACATTATTAGTGATTTATTTTCATTTGTCAACTTATACTTTTCCCTTACAATTTGAAGTTCTTTGTTGTAATTTGGTATTCCAATCAAATTACTGCATACATCAAGTTGAGTACTAGATCTGGCAAGAATATCAGTAGTTTTAAAATAATTACCATCATCGTTGATAAAATAATTATTTGTAAGTTCTCCTTCTCCACTACTCCTAATTAAACTTGCATCATTATTTACAAATTTATATATAAGTTCTGATTTACCTGCTTTGTAAATATAATACTCCAGGTTTTGAAAAACATCATAAATAAAAAACTCTGTGTATTCAATAGCAGAAATATTCCAATGAACAGAAATCATACTCAATGATTCCTCAAACCGGTGACTGTAAGAATAATGAAACGCTTTTTCGCACCTGTAAACACCAACTGCGCACCAAGGGTCATCATCATAATTCTTGCATATAATATCGGTATAAAGCATATTTGTATCAGAAAATTCTGCCAGGTATTCATATCCTCTACGGGAATCAATTTGCGAGAAAATATTCAAACTAATTATTAATAGACCTACAATTATTACATTTCTTTTCATCCGTTATTGTTTTATAATTTGCAAGTTAGTAATTTCTTCTTAAAAAATAATATTTAATATACTCCTAGTTTGAAAATTGCCATAACAATTCTTCAATGTGCATTGGAATAAAAAATATACTTTCAAAGAATCGGGCATCTTTTCTATTAATATCTTCGCCTTCTATAATCACTTTAAATGCTCTGTTCTTATAAAAAAACACTTTGGTTTTCTTGTAATAATCATTACTATCGCTAGAAACAAAAATTAAACTTCCATTTTCGAAATAGTATTCAATTTTTCTGTCTTGCTTCCAAACAATTTTTACTAATTCTTTCCCCTTATAATATCCAATTGCACCTTCAATATTTTTTGACACTAATGAATTATCAGAATTTATATTCTTGCAAATCATTTCCACTCTGTCAGTTTCTAGTGAAATATTTGGATAGCTCCTCATCACATTAAGATGATTTAGCAATTTATTCAACCTTTCCGTTGCTGAACTGAACTCAAAATATGTTTTTGTGTCAATAAAATACATCCAGTCATCTAACAAATCTATATTGGTATTATTTAAAAATTCTGCTGAACTACCATTATATTTTACAACTATTTCTACATCAGAGTACTTCAAAAAATAATATTTTAAAACTTGTTGATCGTCAAAAATATAATACTCTGTTTTTTCTCTGGACTCCTGAATATTGACCTCAGAAATCATGATTGGGTAATAGTCATATTCAATAGCCCATTGATAATAAAAGGTAATTTCATCATAATAATTCCCTAATATTGGCCATTGTTCCTTCTCCGAATTCTTTATAACTTTATCTGTAAATAGTGTCTCCTCTCCTGCTATCTGTTTTGCATAAATCATTGCTAACTCATCAATATTTTGAGAAAACAAAGGAGATACAAACAAAAACGACAATAAAATAATAATTACTTTTTTCATTTGATTCGGGTTTTAAATTAATAATCAAGTTTCTAAATAAAGTTCCATTTTACAAAATAAATCTATTCTTCAATCCATTTAAAAATTACCGGTTCAACAGTATAACCTTTGTTTCTTAGTAACGCTATAATACCTGTATCTCCCGGCAAATGAGCCGCGCCAACAGCACAGAACAAGCTGTGTTTTTTGGATATTTTTATAAAGTTCTTTACCATCCCAACATTTCTGTCTATAAGAAAAGCTTTATTAAATTCAGCGGGAAGAGCTGTATCATTTGTCATGTCAAACAAATGTTCCAGATTAAAATTCATATATTCTACAAGCATTTCATCAAGTTTTTCCACATCGTTATTACCTGTAGTATCTGTCAATCCTTCAAACAACATTTCAGCCTGTTCTTTAAGACTTATAGCATCAATGGCATTTATTTGGTCGGAAAATTTTTCCACTCCAAAACAAAACTTGCCGGACTCTCTTGCTTTTTTAAGAAAATACAAGTCCAAAGCCAAATCCATATCCTGTTTCATATTCATCTGCATCAACTGACTTGAAAGAAAAAACGGTTTCATTTTATTGTACAGCAGCAGACCCGACCCTGTTGTTGCCTTAACGATACTATCAAGGATTTTGTACTGTTCACTGGTCAATAGCTTATCCAGACTATTATCTTTCATGAGCATCGCATCCTTTATTTCATTCTGATCCAACTCATCCATCAGAATTTCCATTGCAAAAGCATCACAGGATTCAAATGCATTGGTCACAGTTTCATCAAACGAAAAAACACGCTTATCCTGAATATGAATTGTGCCATAAATATATGACGGCGATTTTATTTTTTTACCACTTATTTTCCATAGTAATGATTGAGCTCCAGCTAAATTAGTAAATGCTATAGCAAATAAAACAAATAATAAACTTTTCATAATTGACAAATTAAAAAATGCCCTCAAATTTATATAAAAATGAGGGCAGATTCAAAATATTTATAATTAATTAATCCTTAATATTTGGTAATTCAAGTCCGTAACCTTTCTTCTTATCAATAAATTTAAGTACAAAACCTAAAATCAGTGCTGCTGCTCCCAACACAGCCAACAACAATAACGGGTTGGTATAATTATATGAAACTGCAGCAACTTCAGGTGTCATGGTTTTATTCTCCAAAGCTGCTACAATATCAGGATTTGATGCCTTTAATATTTTACCTATTAACAATGGGAATAGCCATAAACCAATGTTCTGGATCAAGAAAATCAAAGCGTAAGCTGAGCCAATAACCTTGCTATCCACTAATTTTGGTACACTTGGCCACAGTGATGCTGGAACCAATGAAAAAGATGAACCAAGAATTAAAATTGTTAAAAATGCTACGATAATACCACCGATTCCATTTCCTGCAAAAAGAGGTAAAATAAATGCAAAAGTCAGATGGCATACTATTAATAATATTGAACCAATCATAAGCATTGTAGCAGCTTTTCCTTTTCTATCGACATATTTTCCAAGTATTGGAGTAATTCCTACTGCTAACAATGGGAATACAGCAAATATTGATTCTGCAGATTGACGTTTGTATGCCATGTAGCAAAATACGAGTAACGAAATTATTGAAATCACCAATAATACAACTCTTTTACTCTTTTTTGTAAAATTGCTCATAAATGCAGTTGCTGCAACAACAAGCATAACAGCATACTGTACATAGGTAACAGAATTTGATCCCCAGAAAGAATCTGCAGAAACCTCAGTAAAGGTCAAATTACACTGCAACATATTAACCGCATATTTCTGAAATGGGAAAATAGCTGAATAATAAAGTACACAAAGCAATGCAACAAGCCAAAAACCTGTACTTGACATAATCTTGCCAATATCACGAACTTTGAATGGTTCATCTTTCTCTTCAGCCTCTCCTGTTTGTGCATCAAGCTTTTTATCCATAAAGAAATAGACAATAAACATTATCAGGGCAATCATTAAAAGAATAACCCCAAATGCAACAGAACGAGAAACATCGACAGAACCAAATGATCTGGCAATAACAGGCGAGAAAATCATACAGGTAGCAACTCCCAAGCGAGCTAATGCCATTTCAGAACCCATTGCCAATGCCATTTCTTTACCTCTAAACCATTTAACAATACCTCTTGAAACCGTAATCCCCGCCATTTCAACTCCACAACCAAAAACCATAAAACCAACTGAAGCTAATTTAGCAGATGCTGGCATACCTCTATAAAATGGTGAAACCCCAATTTCATCAAATCCGGGAATGTAATTTAAATTATTATTAAACCATGTTTCTAAACCTGAACCCATAAATGACTCTGTTACCGCATACCAATTTATAGCTGCACCCAGAAGCATTACAAGACCTGATAAAATTGCCGTAAAACGCACGCCCATTTTATCCAGAATAATACCGGCAAAAATCAGGAATAAGATAAATACATTTAAAAACGTTTCAGATCCCGCATACGTTCCAAAAGCGGTAGAATCCCATCCACGTGTTGATTCCAGCAGATCTTTAACAGGCGATAGTATATCCATAAAGATATACGAGCAAAACATCGCAAATGCCAATAATACCAGAGCTGTCCACCTTATTGAAGGCACATCTCTCATCAATTTTTGAATTTTTTCAGTCATAAGGAAATTTTTTAAATTATTTAAATGCAATTGCAAATGTAAAACTATTTTGAACAAATAAAATTTATTTTTTTTATCTTTTTTTTGATTAATAAACTATTTTTATACTTTTGTTAAACAATAATAATGTTCAACTAATTTCTTAATTATGAAAAATTTTACTTTTTTATTTTTGTTAATCTCTATTAGCTTATTATTCAATGAAGCTATCGGACAAAACCTTAATCCAGCCAAACAATCAAAGGCTGTATTTAATATAACCGTCAATACGGTTGTTGGAGGAACTGCTACTGTTACAACACTTCCCGATGCAACATGCGAAGAAGCTGAAACTGTTACAGTAACAATTTCAGATATCGAAGCTGGTAAACAATTCTCGGCTATTGACGTAATCGCCGAAGATTTGTCAGTGATTTCAACAACGGAAGTAACTGCAGGTGAAGAATACACATTTACAATGCCTGCCCAAAATGTTACCGTTACTGTTACTCTCGAGGACATTCCTGTTCCGGTTTATGACATTATTGTAAATGTAACCGGAGGTACTGCTGATGTTACTACTGATCCAGTTGACGAAGCCGAAGAAGATGCAACTGTTACTGTTTCAATTTCTAATATCGAAGCTGGTAAACAATTCTCGGCTATTGATGTAATTGCAGAAGATTTATCAGTGATTTCAACAGCAGAAGTGACCGCAGGTGAAGAATATACATTTACAATGCCTGCCCAAAATGTTACAGTTACTGTTACTATCGAGGACATTCCTGTTCCGGTTTATGACATTGTTGTAAATGTAACCGGAGGTACTGCTGATGTTACTACTGATCCAGTTGACGAAGCCGAAGAAGATGCAACTGTTACTGTTTCAATTTCTAATATCGAAGATGGTAAACAATTCTCGGCTATTGATGTAATTGCAGAAGATTTATCAGTGATTTCAACAGCAGAAGTGACCGCAGGTGAAGAATATACATTTACAATGCCTGCCCAAAACGTTACAGTTACTGTTACTTTTGAAGTTATTCCTCCAATTGTAATACACACTCAACCTGAATCAGCTATTATCTGCGAATATGAATCTGCAGATCTAACGGTGATCGCAGAAGCAAGCTTTGCCGAAACACTTGAATATCAATGGTACTATAACAGTGAAATTCTTGAAGGCGAAACAAATAATGTTTTAAATACTCAAATGCCAGGTCAATATTATTGTTTATTAATCGCCGGAGAAGATGAATTGCAAACCAATCAGGTTACAGTTAACGTTGTTGAGGTTAACCCAGTTCTGGAACCGGAAGTTCAAGCTTGCGAAGGTACCAGTGTCCAATTATATCCCGGAGTTTTTGTAGGTTACGAATGGCAGGATTTAACAACAGAACAGTTTTATCATGTAACTGAAGATGGAACATATTCTGTTACTGTCACCGGAGACAATGGTTGTACTGCAAGTGCTTCAACAGTCGTTACTTTCGTTGACGAATTGACTATTCCATGGGAAGATACAACAAAACTTTGCAGTGGTTCAAATATTATTCTAACAGCTCCTACTGCTGATTCATATGAATGGGGTGAAGGTGAAGTTACTAGCACTCTGGAAGTTACTGAAGAAGGTTGGTATTATCTGACTGTTACATTAGCAACCTGCACAGGAAATGATTCCATTTATGTAGAATTAGCAGCTTCTCCTGAAGAGTTTGAGTTGGGTGAAGATATTTCTGTATGCGACGGCACAACTGTAACAATTAATGGTCCTGTTGTCGAAGATGTAGAATACTTATGGAATACTGAAGAAACAACACAAAATATAGAAGTTACAGAAACGGGAACCTATAGTCTTACTTTAACAAATGAATTCGGATGCGAAACATCAGATTTCATTTACATTGTATTTAATGATTTTATTGTTCCTGATCTTCATACAAGTGATAGTATTTACTCTTGTGCAGGTGAAACTGTTACTTTAGACCCTCAAGAAGGTATTGCCTGGTTATGGAGCGATGCTTCTACTGAAAGCACTTTAGATGTAACTACAAATGGCTGGTATTATGTTACAGTTACTGTAACCGGTGGTTGTGAAGGTTCAGATAGTGTATATGTCCTTTTCCATACCTTACCTTTAATTGATTTAGGTGCAAATCAAGCAATATGCGATGGATTAAATGTTTTACTAGAAGCTCCGGAAGACATGATATATTCCTGGAATACAGGAGACTCTGTTCAATCTATTACTATTGATACCGCAGGAGTATATTCATGTACAATTACTGATGTCAATGGATGCTCAAATTCTGACCAAATGTCTTTAAGTATCTATAATTTGCCCGGCGTAGATCTTGGTTCTGATATTTTTGTTGATGAAACCCAGACTATTATTTTAGGAGTAGAAACAGGGCATCCTGAATATTTGTGGTCAACCGGTGCTACTACAGATTTTATTATTATTGAAGCATCTGAACTTGAACTTGGACCTAACACATTTTCTGTTACTGTAACTAGCAATAATGATTGTATTGCGGAAGATGAAGTTATAATCACAGTAATTCCCGGAGCAGGAATCGAATCAAACAAATTAAAAGATTTTAGTGTTTATCCGAATCCTTCAAACGGTATTATTAACATCTCCGGTGAAGACATTATATCAATTGATATTTTTGACAGTTTAGGAAGATATGTAGTGTCTACTTTAGAAAGACAAATTGATTTAAAAGATCTAGCCAAAGGGATTTATACAATTAAAATCAGCACAAAAGAAACTAGTGTTAACACAAAACTGATTTTAGAGTAAACTAATTATTACAAATAGCATATCATAGAAAGAAAAGAAGATAATTTACTATCTTCTTTTCTTTTTTTTGTATTAACCTTATATTGTTAATAACTAAAAGTTGAAACTTTATCGTTATTAATATAATTGCAATAATTTTGTCACTATTAAAATTCATAAATATGAAAAAAATATTAATAATTTTAGCTGTTTTTGCTCTTGTTTGTTTAGGATTATATTCTTGCAAAACGACAAACGATTGTCCGGCTTATGGTAAAGCCAATAATGATATTGTCAAAAAAAGAGTCTAAACTCGATTGAGATATATCATATTTTTTTACTTTTGTAGTAATTATGATTTTTTTAAAAAAAATATTATTACTACAAATTTGTTTTATTTTATTCCCTATTTATATTTTTTCTCAGGGAGAGTTAGAAATTACTCGGGAACCTGACAAATACAATCTAAATTCTATTGGATTTAAGTTAAACTCTAACGGTAGTGGTGCCTATTATAGTTTTTCTACAAGAATTAATTATAGATTAAGACGTTTCTTTGAGGCAGAATACAATTATATGAAAAGTCCGAAAGAAATCAAAGTTGTAAATCCTTATTTTGAATCTATCACAGTTAAAAAATTTGTATTTGGAAAGACCTATACTGTCCATAACATTAAAGCAGGATATGGTTATAATAAAATGATATTCGATAAAAGAGATAGAAATAGTGTTTCAATTCATTTAAAAGGAGGAGGAGGAGTCATTTTGGCTGTTTCAAAACCTATTTATTATGAAATTGTTGATAGCCTTAAACTAATTAATGGTTATTTTATACCCTACACTTCATACTACCGCATTGATATTAATATTCAAAATAATCCTACCGACATAGTAGGAAAAGCCCCTTTCAATCTTGGATTAAATGAAATGAAAGTTCATCCTGGAATATATCTTAAAATGGGAATGAGTTTCGATTTTAGTCAGGATATCATGAAATCTAAAGTTTTGGAAACCGGTGTAATTTATGATTATTATCTTAACCCAATAGAAATTATTGCAGGGCAAGTTAATTCGAATTTTTTATATTTATACATCAGCTATCATTTTGGAAAGAAATATGATGCAGTATTAAATCGTGAATTTCGTAAAGATCAGAGAAAAATTTCGAGGCAATCTATTAATTAAAAGCTTATTGTTAAAAACATTGACAATTAATTTTGTAAGTTAAAATAAATCTTTCTATATTAGAGGTTTAAAAATTTAATACAAAAAAATATTATTCTATAACGTAAAATTGTGAATATGAAGAAATTAGCATTAGGACTTACTTTATCTTTTATTATCATTTCTGGAATTGTAGCATTGAATATTTCAAACAAATCAGAAAAAATGTACACTCCACGTTCAGATAATAAAGAAATAATTGTTGAAAAAAGTATTCACGGAGCAGCAGAATGGCAAGCAAGAAGAAGAACAAACCTCCTGACCGGCGAAGTTGACATTCGTGATATTGATAACGCATTGAAACAAATTGCTGTATTAAAAAAGGCAAAATCAGGAAATCAATTGAATTGGATAGAATTAGGTCCGACAAATATTGGAGGAAGATGCAGGGCTATTATTTTTGATAAAAATAATCCCAATATAATGTATGCTGGTGGAGTTTCCGGTGGACTATGGAAATCTACAACAGCTGGAAATTCATGGACTCAGGTAAAATATGCCGGTGACTCAGAATCAAATGACGTTCCAAACTTAAATATTGGTTCTATTTGTCAAGATGCCGGAGGAACAATATATTTTGGTACCGGAGAAGGTTTCTATATGGGTTATGGAACAGGTTCAAGAGGTTTTGAGGGGGCTGGTATATGGAAATCTACTGATGGAGAAGTTTTTTCCAGAATTGAATCTACATGGTCAACTTCAGAAAGTAAAAGCACTTTTGTATATGTAAATAAAATAGTTGCTCACCCTACAATCCCGGGTAAAATATTTGCTGCTACAAAAAGAGGTATACAGATGTCAACTGATGGCGGCGAAACGTGGACAAACCCTGTATTAAATGTTGCAGAATTTCCTATTTATGAATTTGCAGGTGATGTTGAGATAAGTTCCGACGGTAATTTCTTAATTGCAGACATTGGCATTAATGCATATGTATCCTATCAGGGTGGAGCCTATGGAACTTGGCAGAAAGTTACCGGATCGTCAGCAGGTATGCTTCCTCAAAATTCTTCAAGAACTGAATTTGCAATATCTCCAACAAATTCAAACATTGTTTATGCACAATGCACAAAATCTGATGGAAGCTTATTAAATGTTTATCGTTCTGATGATAAAGGACAAACTTGGTCTATAATCGGACCCGGTGGTTCAGCAAGTTTTAATCCTCTGGGAAATCAAGGAACTTATGACAATGTAATCGCAGTATATCCTGATGATGAAGATCGCATAATACTTGGCGGACAATATTCTTTATGGTCATGGGGAAAAACAGAAGGTTGGAATTTATTGACTTATTGGAGCATTGATGTTAATGATTTACAATATGTACACGCTGACCAACATGCTTTAGTTTTCCACCCAACAAATCCTGACATTGTCTTCTGTGGTTCTGATGGTGGTATTCATCGTTCAACTAATGGTGGTCTTACATGGCAAACTAAAAATAAATATTTTAACGTTACTCAATTTTATGGTATAGCTCATGGTCCAAATAAAAATGAAGTTTTAGGCGGTACACAAGACAACGGATCTCTTTTATTAAATCCTGCTGTAACAACAACAACAGGGACTTCACATGAATATTACGAAGTAAGCGGTGGCGATGGTGGCTACTGTGAAATATCACAATTGAACCCTAATATTATCTTTTCTACAATTTATTACGGCCAACTTTTTAGAAGTGACGAAAAAGGTGCAAACGGAGATATGGCAAGTTTTTACAATACAAGAATAACTAGCACCATTACAGGAATTGGTGACGCTTCAGGAGGACATCCTTTTGTTACGCCAATTGCTCTTTGGGAAAGTTTCTATGACGAAAATTCGGTTGAATACACTTATAAAATTGCTCCTCGCGATTATGAAGCAGGAGAAGTTGTTGAAGTAGAAAGTAATGTTTTAGCCAGATATTACCATGTTACTTTAGAAGAACCTGTCCTCGAACATGATACAATCTGGGTACATGACACATATCAGTCACAATTTGCAGTTGGTTTTAACGGAAGTGTTTGGGTTACTCGAGATGCATTAAGCATGAGAAAAGAAGCTGTTTGGGTTCCTGTTGCAACTATTACAGGTAATGTCGTTTCTTGTATGGAATGGTCTTCTGATGGAGATATTTTATATGTTGCTACTGAAAGCGGTCAAAACTCAAATTTCTATAGAATCAAGGGCTTCATCCAAAATAGAACTAATGTTCAAATGGATAATATTAATTCACAATATGGATTAACCGTAACTAAAATTGCATCTTTTAACAACCGTACTATTACGGGTATCGCAGTTGACCCTGAATTCGGAGGCAATGTAGTTCTTACTTTAGGAAACTATGGCTCAACTTATTTTGTATATTATTCTACTTCTGCCCATGTTGCTTCGGAAATAACAAGTGGATCAGGGAGTTTTGTTTCAAAACAAGGAAATTTGCCTCAAATGCCTGTCTATGATGCTGTAATTTTGTGGAGTGATTCTCGCAAAGTGATTGTTGGAACAGAATTCGGCGTTTATTCTACAGATGATATTACTGCTGCAAATCCTGAGTGGGTTGACCAAAATGGAAATGGATTTGATTACGTTCCTACCTATCATTTCCGCCAACAAACACATCGCAATGGATGGATTCCGGAAATATCAGGTTATTCAGGAGTTGAAAATCATGGTTATATTTATGCCGGAACACATGGTAGAGGCATTTTCGTTTGTAAGGATTTTTCAGGACCTACGAATGTTCCGGATATTGCTTCATCAGAAAAGTTGTCCTCAGTTTCTGTATTTCCAAATCCTGCAAGTGAAACAACAAACTTAAATATCAACTTAACTGAGAAGTCTGATGTACAAATCTCAATATTTGACATCCAGGGCAAACTTGTTGATGTAATCAATTATAAAAACTTAAGTTCTGGCAGACATTCCAAAGAATATAACTGTTCATCCATGAACGCTGGCGTTTATATTGTAAGGATTAAAGCCGGACAAGATGTAAAAACCACAAAACTTATTGTTAAATAACATTTTTAAATCTGTTAAAAAGCCTCATTTAATTGAGGCTTTTTTTTTAAATTTGCATAAAATTAAAATTTAAAGTCATGACAAAAATTAAAGTTGCAATTAATGGATTCGGTCGAATCGGGCGTAATGTATTTAAAATTGCTGTTGACCGTGAAAATATCGAAATAGTTGGTATTAATGACCTTACGGATACCAAAACCTTAGCACACCTTTTAAAATATGATTCTACACAAGGAAAATTTGATAGAAATATTAGTTATAATGAAACTTCGATAGTTGTTGAAGGTAAAGAATTCAAAGTTAGTGCTGAAAGAAATCCGGCTCAAATCCCATGGGCTACTGTTCCTGATATCGTAATAGAATCAACCGGTGTTTTTACAAGCAAAGAAAGTCCAAAAGGTGGTTATGGAGACCATTTAAAAAGTGGTGCTAAAAAAGTTATTCTTACTGTTCCGGCAAAAGACACTATTGATGCAATGATTGTATTAGGTGTTAATGAAGAAATAATTACTCCTGCTTTACAATGTGTATCAAATGCTTCATGTACTACTAACTGTATGGCTCCGGTGGTTAAAATTCTGAATGATAATTTTGGTATTGAAAATGGACTGATGACAACTATCCATTCTTACACAAATGATCAAATTATACTTGACGGCCCGCATAAAGATTTGAGAAGAGCCCGTTCTTGTGCTGTATCTCAAATTCCGACAACAACAGGAGCTGCAAAAGCTGTTGGTAAGGTTATCCCTGAACTAAACGGTAAACTTGACGGAATGGCGATGAGAGTACCTACTCCTACGGGGTCTTCTGTTGATTTAGTTGTAAATCTTAAAACTGATGTAACAATAGAACAGGTTCATGAAGTAATTAAAAAGGCTGCTAACGGAAAATTAAAAGGTATTTTACAATATACTGAAGATCCTATTGTGTCTGTTGACATTATTCACAATCCACACTCTGGCATTTTTGATGCAGGATGCACAATGCTCAAAGGAAGAATGCTTAAAACCCTAACTTGGTATGATAATGAATGGGGATATTCTAACAGGGTTGTTGATCTGATTCCAAAACTACTGTAAGAAAAATTTATATATTTATTAGAAAAATGATGCAATTTTTGTTGCATCATTTTTTTTACTCATATCTTAAAGCTTCAATCGGATCTAGCTTCGAAGCTTTTACGGCAGGAAAATATCCGGAAGCTATTCCCACAAAAAAACAAAGAACAACTCCAAGTAGAATCCATAACCAAGGTATAATAAAAGCGCCACCCGTTATTAGCGTAATCAAATTACCGGCTATTATTCCCAAAATTATTCCTAATATTCCACCTAACTGACCTATAAATACAGATTCGAACAAAAACTGCTGTTTTATTGTTGTTGATTTTGCTCCTAGTGCCTTTCGAATTCCTATTTCTCTTGTTCTTTCAGAAACTGAAACCAACATTATATTCATTAAACCAATTGAGGCACCTAATAATGTAATTAATCCAATTATTGTAGCCCCAATAGTCACAACAGAGATATTATCCAGCAGCATATTTGCCAGACTATCACTTTTTCTAATATCAAAGTTGTTTTTATCATACACTGTAAGTTTCCTGACATTCCTAAATAATCCTTCGGCCTCTCCTACAGCATAATCAAGCATGGTAGCATCAAAAGGCATCACACTTATTTGAAAACTATTTTCAGTTGAAGGAAAATTCTGTCTTGCATTATTTAACGGTATTAAACAAATTTTATCGCCATCTCCCGAAAAACTAGTTCCTTTTTCTTTTAGTACTCCTACTACTCGATAACGAACATTACCCACAGAAATAAACTTTTCCAGAGGGCTTTCAGCCACATTAAAAATATTCTTTGCCAATTCACTACCAATTATTATAACGGATTCACCTGATAAAATCTCTGCTGCACTGAAGTTACGACCAATTTCAATATCATTTCCACTAGTTATCAAATATGAATCATCTATACCAAAGACAGCAATATTGGGGTCTGTCTTTTCATCTCGATATTTTACTGTTGCTGTCCACGAACATCCTATCGAAATACTTATGTGTGCAGGAAATTCAAAGTTATTTTTAAACATAACTGCTTCTTCATAACTTATCCTGGAATTTTCCACATTTCTACCTCCGCCACCATGATTACCTGAACGCTGCTGACGAATTGTAAATGTGTTAGCACCCATCCTCAGAAATTCTGTACTGATGGTGTTTTTTATTGAATCTACAGCTGTTAGGATTCCCACTAGTGCCATAATACCAATAGCTATTATCAGAACTGTCAAAATAGTTCGAAGCTTATTCGATTTTATCGAATTAATCGAGATCTTAATATTGTCTAATAATAAACCCTTAATTTGCATAATACAAAATTAAATGAATATCCGGTTATTTTTAATAACTAATCGCTTTTAACAAAAATTTAATAATATACTATTTAAATCATCATTAAATTATTTAATTATTTGTTTTAAAATTAAACAAATCATGATAAAATTTGTAATATAGCAGAAATAATATTTATTTAAGTAAAAAATATTGAAATGAGAATAATAATAACTAACATACTAATTATTTTTTCTGCATATGCATTTTCGCAAACCGGACAAATAAACGGAAGAGTATATAATGAAATTAATAATGAAGCTCTACCATTCTCAAATATCTATATTGAGGGTACAGAAATTGGTTCCACTTCAGATTTTGATGGAAATTTTATCATGGCCGGTTTAAAACCAGGTATTTATAGACTAACAGTATCTTCTTTGGGTTTTGAGACCAGAGTATCGCAAGAAATACAAGTTACTCCAGGAAAAATTGCCACAATAGAAATTCCTATGCGTGAAGCCGCATTAACACTATCAGAAGTTACTATTAAGTCTCAGGCATACAAGAAAAGTGAAGAATCGCCTGTTTCGTTAAGAAATATTGGTTTGTCAGAAATTGAGAACTCTCCTGGAGCAAACAGAGACATTTCAAAAGTAATTCAAAATTTACCTGGAGTTGCTGCCATTCCTGGACAAAACAGAAATGATGTTATCGTCAGAGGTGGGGCATCAAACGAAAGTAAATTTTACCTTGACGATATAGAAATTCCAAATATAAATCACTTTGCAACACAGGGAGCAAGCGGAGGAACAAACGGAATACTAAATGCAGACTTTATCAGAGAAGTTGACTTTTATTCAGGAGCTTTTCCGGCAAACAGAGGTAATGCATTAAGCGGCATTTTTAATTTTAAACAAATTGATGGCAATAAAGAAGAAATGAAATTCAGAGGGAGTGTAGGGGCTTCTGAAGTTTCATTTACTGTTGATGGACCAATAAACGACAATACAACTTATATATTATCAGCTCGAAGATCATATTTAAACTTCCTGTTTCAACTTATAGGTTTACCATTTTTACCTACTTTTAACGATATGCAATTTAAAATAAAATCTAAATTATCAGACCGAAGCGAAATAACTTTTATTGGGCTTGGAGCATACGATATAAATGTCTTAGACAGAAACATTTCAGAACCTACCGAATTTCAATCGTATTTACTCGGCTTCCTTTCTGAGTATGAGCAATGGACATATACTTTGGGAGCAGTTTATAAACAATTCCGAGACAAAGGATACACGACTTATGTTGTCAGTCGTAATATGTTAAATAACCGTTACTATAAGTACAGAGACAATATAGTTGATGATTCAAATCTGCTTAATAATTACTCTTCATTCGAAGCTGAAAATAAATTTAGAATAGAAGACTTTTTCAAAACTGATAACAATTATCGATTTAACTATGGTATTAATTTTGAATATGCAAGATATTATAACGATTCATATTTAAACATTTACACTCCTTTTGGCAGGCAAGAAATTACTTATGACTCTAATTTTGATATGTTTAAATACGGAGCTTTTGCACAAGTTTCAAAATCGGTTTTATCAAATAGACTGAGCCTTTCTGCCGGTTTTAGATTAGATGGAAATGAATATTCAAAATCAATGTCAAATCCTTTAGAACAATTTTCACCCAGAATTTCTGCTTCATTCGATATCTCAGACAAGTTAAGTATAAACATGAACACCGGAAGATACTACTTACTTCCCTCATACACCAGCCTTGGTTATCGTAACGAAAGCAACGAACTTGTTAATAAGAATAATGATATTAAGTATATTAAATCAGACCACATAATAGGAGGATTTGCATTTAGACCAAATAATACATCTGCAATAAGCATTGAAGGTTTTTACAAAATATATGATTACTATCCTTTTTCAGTCAAAGACTCTTTAGTTCTGGCATTCAAACCGGTAGATTTCGGAGTTCTCGGTGACGAAGAAATTATTAGTTCAGGTAAAGGTCATGCTTATGGAATCGAAGTTTTAAGCCAAAACAGATTTAAAGGTGACTGGAATCTAACGGCATCATACACATTTGCAGTCAGTGAATTTAAAGATTCCGGGGACAAATACGTTTCTACATCATGGGATAACCGACATATTTTTATAATTACGACTACAAAGAAATTTAAAAATGATTGGGGAATCGGACTTAAATGGCGTTTTGCTGGCGGTCTGCCATATACTCCTTACGACCTCATAACTTCATCAAATATAATTGCTTGGGATTTGAATAATCGTCCATACTTCGACTATTCGCAACTAAACACCTCAAGGTTTAAACCATTCCACCAACTAGATTTAAGAATTGATAAGAGTTTTAATTTTAAAAATAGTTCACTTAAGTTTTATATTGATATTCAAAATGCATATAATTTCAAATCAGGTTCTCAAGATATTTATACAAATCTTGACGTAAATGGAAATCCACAATACGATCCTGAAAATCCGGATAATTATTTGCTCCGTAGGATTCCCTCAGAAGGGAGTGGTACTATTGTTCCAACCATCGGAATAATTATTGATTTTTAAAAAAGTAGTAATAAAAATGATTTATTATAAAACAATGATAAATATGAAAAAAATAATCTTATTCTTAATTTTACTGGCAATATCAGTTTCTTCATTTGCTTTTGTTGGAAAAAATCCTACAAAGAAGAATAAAAAGGAAAAAGAAATTATTGAAGCAAATATAAATGGGAAAGGCTACACCTTTGAAATAGAATTTATTTCAGGTAAAGGACATAATAATCCGAGCTTTGCAATTTGGATAGAAACAATGAATGAAGAATTTATTCAAGAAATATTTGTAACAAAAGCAGTATCAACAGGTATTTATCGCTATGCTGACCCAAGTTCCGGGAAATGGGAAGCCGGAGCCAAAATGTATAACGCAACCCTACCATATTTTATTCATAAAAGAACTGTTAATGCTGAGATACCAACATCTGATAAACCTATTGTCGATGCCTATACCGGTGCTACACCAAAAGGAGATTTTTTTCTAAAGACAAAATCTGACAAAAGAATAAATACAAAATTCAGATTATTGATTGAAATAAATCAAGCCTGGGATTTTAATAATTTTTGGAATAATGCAAAATTTCCAGAATATCAGGAATATCGCAATTCATGTCAGCCTTCTCTGGTATATGCAGTAACTATTGATCCTGCAAATCTTATGGATGAATACATCATGAATCCGATAGGTCATGGACATTTCGCAGGTATTGACGGAAAACTATATACTGATTTAAGCACATTTACAACAGCATTAAAAATAGCAGACAGAATAAAAGTCACTGTAAAATAAACAGAGCCGGAAAATACGGCTCTGTTTTCTGAGCCACCCACGGGATTTGAACCCGCGACCTGCTGTTTACGAAACAGCTGCTCTACCTCTGAGCTAAGGTGGCAATTTTGTGCAAAAATAAAAGAATTATTTATTCAATAGACAAATTTCAAAAAACAAATTACCATAATCAAATTTTCAATAATTAAATTTTTAAAACTTACTTCCAAGTTAGTAACCTTTTTCTTTTACAATTTGTTATTGAATAATTTACGAGTTATAAAACTACTAAAGTTGCGCCAAAACCATATTCTCTAAATGATGCATCTTCAAAGGATAACTTATACTGTTGAGTTATTGATTCTCTCAATTTTTCCTTCAAAGTACCATTGCCAATACCATGTATAAGAATAACTTTACCAGCCTTGGACGAAATCGCCTCTGTCATAGTTTTATGAAAAACATCCATTTGCTTCTGAAGTATCTCTGCATTAGACATACCAATTACAGAATCTACTAATTGATTAATGTGCAAATCAACTTCAACTGTCTTTGCTTCCTTCCTCTGCTTAAAACGTTTTGAAAGATCTTCTTCCGGCAATTCTTTTTCGACTAAATGTCTCTCAAAATCATCGTTATTCTTAATTGAGTTTCCAAGTCCGGGAACTTCTTTAAGCAAAACGAATTGATATGCATTTTCGTCAAAATACTCATTTTCTACAAAGTTGTGAGATTGAAAGAATTTTAAAGGAATAATTTTTATTTTTCGTTCAATTAACTCGTGCAAAATGTGATAAGGATGATTATAAAACAGCATCTGTACTATTATCTCTTTAGACGCATTTATCTGCTCTCTATCAATAATTCCTATTTGAATTTTAGTATTTGGTTCTAAAACCTCGGCATCAATTTTTACATATCCTGTTTCTCCACGCAGAACTACATGATAGAAAATAAAATGGTCAGAGTCGTTTATCAGATAACATTCGAATTGATTGTTATCGGTTTCGGGTTTGCTCAATATTGCAAAAATAACTTCTGTGCTATTATCATTTTTTATTTCAGGCTTTTGAATCATTTCAGTAGCAATACTATTAATATTATTTACTTCTGATTTTAGTTTTGGTTTTTGTTCAGCAGTTTTTTGAACTGCCTTTTCGACAACCACCAATTCGTTTATTGGAAAAGGATACTCAAAATCATCATTGTCCTTTACCATTACTTGCGTTTTTGAAATTATTTTAACCACTACTCCTCCACCTACATCATTTAAAAACCTTACTTTATCTCCAATATTTATAGTCATAACTGCATTTTTTTGAAGTATATTCTACGAAAAAATATATAACCTCTTAATTTGATTGCGAAACCCGAACTTAAAACTTTTTCTTACTTTTGCACAAATTTAGTAAAAATGCACAAAGCTTTGCATATAAATATAAATGATTTTGATTATTCATTGCCTGAGGAGAGAATTGCAAAATATCCATTAGACAAAAGAGATACATCAAAACTGTTAATTATGAAGAATAACTCTATTTCATCAGAAATTTTCAAAAACATAAACAATTATCTCCCCTCCAACAGTCTGATAGTATTTAATAATTCGAAGGTTATTAAGGCTAGACTACATTTTAATAAAGATACAGGCTCGTTAATAGAAATATTTTGTCTAGAACCGGTAGAGCCTATTAATTATAACCAGTCCTTATCTTCAAACAAATCATGTTGTTGGAAATGCCTTATTGGTAATAATAAAAAGTGGAAATCGGGTGAGCTTGAAAAGAAAATAAATATTAAGAACAGTGAAATAGTTTTATCGGCGATAAGACTAAAAAGTATTGGAAATGCATTTGAAGTTCAATTTTCATGGGATAACCCTGAAATAGTATTTTCGGAGATACTTAAAGAATTTGGAGAAATACCGATTCCGCCATATTTGAACAGGAAGTCTGAAGAAATTGATAAAACCAGATATCAAACAGTTTATAGTGCCAAAGAAGGTTCTGTTGCGGCTCCAACTGCTGGATTTCATTTTACGGATGAAGTTTTCTCAGAACTCAATCAAAAAAATATTACATCGGATTATATTACACTTCATGTTGGAGCAGGAACATTCCAACCTGTTAAAGCCGATAATATTTCAGAACATCAAATGCACACCGAACACTTTATCATTTCGAAAAACAATATAGAAAATCTCATTCAATATTATGGCAACACGACTGTAGTTGGGACAACAACAGTTAGAAGTCTCGAAAGTCTGTTTGTAGTAGCCTGCAAAGTATTCTTAAAAAAAAACATTATAGATAATCATTTTTTTATAGCTCAATGGGAATCGTATTACGATGAGATTCAAGAATTACGTAAGGATGCTGTAAAATTGTTGAACAATCTTTTAGAATGGATGAAGACCAATAAATTTGAACAACTCAATTGTACTACACAAATAATGATAATTCCGGGCTATAATTTCTTTTTCACAAATCGCCTGATTACTAATTTTCATCAACCTAAATCCACACTTTTATTGTTACTTAGCGCATTTGTTGGAAATAAATGGAAAGAAGCATACGATTATGCACTAAAAAATGATTTTAGATTTTTAAGTTATGGCGATAGTTGCTTATTTTTAAGTTAATCAAACAAAAAAAATATTAACTTTGAAAAAATTTAAGACAATTATTAATATGAAAAAAACTCTTATTCCTGCCAACATTCTCCTATACATGGGGTTAATTTCACTTGCTTTTGGAATAACCTCAGTTTCAATTCCTGAATTTACACTAAAGGCAGTCATTATTATTATAGGGACAATTATTGGAGTTGGTGGTCTAATTACACTAATTTTACGGCTTAAACACAAATGTGAAAGCAAATTTCTTCAAGTAATCAGTTATATAGGGTCTTCGATTATAATTCTTTTTGGTGTAAGTTTAGCTGTTTTTCCTTCTACTTTTTTAAATATATTTATAATAATTGTTGGAATTGCAATAATTCTCGGAGGAATTTCACAGTTAATTCTGAGCCTCAGTTTTACACCATTGTCAACGACTGCTAAAATTTTCATAGCTTTTTCGATTTTATTAATAATTGCAGGAACTACTATTATTCTTAACCCTTTTGAAACACTTGAAGCATTAACAATCTTCTTTGGTGTTATTATTTCAGCTTACGGTGTACTTAATGTAATTATTTCGTTCTGGTACAGATTTGAAATTAATAATCGGGAGGGCAAAACCAAACCCAAAACTGTCGAAATCTCTGCAACTGTTAATGATAATCCTATTGTTGTTGACACTGACACTAAAGAAGATACTAAGGAATAAAATTATTCAGAATTGCGATTTTTCGATATTATTCAACAAAATAATTTGTTAAACTAAATTAATAAAACTAATATTACATCCAAAATAAATATTTATAATTAAAGATTAAGAATATGAAAATAGCTAAAGGAAAACTTGTAACAATTATCTACGACCTATATGTTGATGGTTTTAATGGCGAATTAATTGAATCAATAAAAGAAAAAGAACCTGCAGTTTTTTTGTGTGGTGAAGGCGAAATGCTTGAAACTTTCGAAGAAAAACTAATTGGTTTACAGGAAGGCGATGAATTTAAATTTATGTTATCCAAAGATGAAGCCTACGGAGATGAAGACGAAGATGCATTTGCTGAATTTCCAATTGATATTTTCGAAAATGACGAAGGTGGCATTCCCGAAGTTGGAGATTATGTTCCTATGGAAGATGAAGACGGCACTGTTTTCGACGGGATTGCTATAGAAGTAACCAAAGAAAGCATTGTAATAGATTTCAATCATCCTTTAGCAGGTGAAGATTTATATTTTACAGGAAAAGTTGTGAAGGTTGAAAATACTAAAGAATAGTAATATATTTGATTTTACCGAATTAAACATTTCATTATTTAATTCTTCTCGCTAATGAGTGATCAGGAAGAAATGTTAAATAAAATGCGTGAAATCGCATTGTTGAATCCTGAAAACATCAGAATTATAGAAGCTAGTGTTAATTCAGAAATACAATTAGAATTTTTTGAAACACTTCAATCTGTAATAAAGTTAAAAAATACAGCTGATGAACCTCAAGAATTATTCAAAGCATTAAATAATCCTTCAAATTCTTTAATCAAAAAAAAGGAAATACTTGTAAAACTTGTTTCGTATGGAGAAGTAGAAACATATAGAATAATTGAATCTTATCTAAAAAATCCGGAGCCTGAGCTAAAATCATGGGCATACATGGCATATCAGCAAGCCAGAATGTTTTTAGAGTCAAATCTTCTTGAAGAATCAAAAATTTACATAGCTTCAGGCTTGGGTGGTAAAGATCACAGATTAAGATACAATTTTGCTTTTACCTCAAAAAACAAGTCATTCGATAAAACTCAGAAAAGTATTATTAACGGCGAAATTGAATATTTTTTAAAGAAAAATGATGGAATAATAGAACAACTCAAATACAAAAAGAGTTTTGTAATATGTACAGCACTTGTTCCCATACACATTAACCTTGTTGAAATGATACAGGATATGATTTTGGAAATTAATCAATATGGCAATTTCCTTAAAGAAAATGTATTTTTAACTAACGAAAAACAAATAACCGAGGTTGATTTGGAGCATATTTTCAATGAAGATAAGTCAGACAATATTGCCGATAAAGACTAATGGATGCCAAAAATGTTAACATAGATGATTCATGGTATGCTGAATTGAAAGATGAATTCAATAAAGAATATTTTGCAAAACTTAAGGCTTTTTTAGTTGAAGAAAAGAAAAATAATGTTGTTTACCCACCTGGTTCACAAATATTTTCTGCATTTAACTACACACCATTTCATAAAATCAAAGTAGTAATATTAGGACAGGACCCGTATCATGGTCATGGACAGGCGCACGGTTTGTGTTTTTCGGTACCTCAAGGCATACCAACTCCTCCGTCTCTTGTTAATATTTATAAGGAATTAAAATCTGATATTGGTTTTGAAGTTCCAAATTCGGGCAATCTTGAATCCTGGGCAAAACAAGGCATTTTTCTTCTCAATGCGACGCTTACAGTAAGAGCAAATACAGCAGGTTCACATCAAAATAAAGGTTGGGAAATTTTTACGGATAATGTAATTAAAATTATAAGCGATAAACGTGAGAATGTCGTTTTTGTGCTTTGGGGCAGATATGCTGCTGCAAAAGAAAAACTTATAGACGATTCCAAACATATAATTCTTAAAGCTGCTCATCCTTCCCCACTTAGTGCTTATAATGGTTTTTTTGGTTGTAAACATTTTTCAAAAATCAACAATTTTTTAAATAACAAAGGAATAGAACCAATTCGTTGGTAAATTTTCATTCTTCTTGTTTTGCAATATTCCATTTTTATTATTTTTGCAAAAAAAAACCGATATGATACCATTTCATTTAACTGAATATATAGAGCAATCTATTAAAGAAATAGGGATTGATCCCTACACATCACGTGGCAAAAAAGATGGACAATGGACAATTAAATACAAAAATTCGACAGTGTGGATTGACTTATTCAGTTATCCGGAAAAACCTGAAAAGTATTATTTTCAGGTTATGAGTCCTTTGTGCAAAATGGTTGACAGCAAAACAGAAGAATTTGCAATTGATCTTCTCGAAATTAATTATATGATGTACGGAAGTTGGATTTGCAAGAAAGAAGGATGGATTTATATTCTCAGTCTTCGTGAAGCCGACAATCTTCAAAAAGCAGAAGTAGATGCTACAATTGACAGAGTTGCGATATACAGCGCCGACTACTGGGGAAAACTGTCGTTCAAATACAAAAATTGCTGGATAAAAAATGAAGAAGAGAAGATAGAATAATACAAATTTTAACATTTTTTTAAATATTTTGCACAATTTTTGTAACAAAAGCATTATATTTGCGTAATAAAATTTGAAATAAAACTTAAAAAAGAAAGGAGACCATATATCGAAAGAACTTCTACCCTTTAACTTTAAATAATATAGTTATGAACCTGACAAGTTATTCCGACCAGGAACTTATCGAGAGATTCATCAAGGGTGAGAAGGCATGTATGGAAACTCTAATACAACGCCACAAGAAAAAAGTTTATTCTTACATCCTTATTACAGTTAAAAATACTCATGTTGCTGATGATTTATTTCAGGACACGTTTATTAAAGTTATTAACTCCCTTAAATGCGGGACTTATACCGACAAGGGAAAGTTTATCAGCTGGGTTATACGAATAGCTCATAATATTACCATTGACTATTTCAGGAAAGAGAAAAATTTGAATACATGTTCGAACGATGATACCGAACTTGATTTGTTTAACTCAGAAAAATTCTCGGATGAAAACATCGAAGATAAAATTGTGGGAGAACAGATTGTCAGCGATATTAAAACTTTAATTGATTATCTACCGGCAGAGCAGAAAGACATTATCATGATGCGTCATTACGGAGGCATGAGTTTTAAAGATATAGCAGAACAGACAAATGTAAGTATCAATACAGCACTTGGAAGGATGAGGTATGCTCTGATAAATTTGAGGCGTATTGTTGAAGAGAAAAATGTGATACTTACAAAATAGAAAGAATAAGCTTTTGATTTGGGCTTTTTCTTAAAACGGCAAATTATTTTTTAACTTTATGCAAACTCTAACAAGGAATCTCTTGTTGGAGTTTTTATTTGACTTTGATTTATAAACCATTTCCAACGGTTTTGTCATGATTTTTGAGCCGGGGGCTTCGAGACAATCAGCCGAAAGGCTGATCCCTCAGCCCCCAATTCAAAAATACACGCCAAAACCTCATTCCTCGTTGTTTTAACTTCGAAATTCCAATGTGTGACAAGCTGGTTTTGTCATGATTTTTGCCACCTCGACCATGCTCGGTGACCTAGCAAAAATACACGCCAAAACCAAAACACTCAAACTTTACCCTAAGCAAAATCAAAGAGTACAAAATTCAAATTACAATTCGTAGATTTTCATTTTTTTTGATTTCGGTTTGCTTAGAACAAGGGTTTGGGCTGAAAAACTTTGGGGATTTTTTTGATTTGCTATTTTAAGGGGGAGAAAAAAATGTTTTTATTTGATATTTACTTGTTCAGTATAAAGTGTTCCATTATTGTCAACAAGGATGCGGAAGTAGTTGTCGCCATCTAAAAACAATTTCATCATTTCTTTCTCCTTGGCATAGTTTTTATTATAACTTTGCAAAAAACATTTAACAATGAAAAAGTTTATTTTTATTTTACTAACTGTGTTTTGTATAACTCACTTATCACATAACGAAGTCAAAGCACAAGCAACACCCGAAGAATTAATGGATGCATTTTTTCAAATCTTCGCCGAAGATGTTAATCAGGCAGTTGATTTTCTTTTCGCTACAAATCCAATGATTGACCCAAATCAACCAGGAATAAAATCAATAAAAGAGAAGTTTGAATTATCAAGAAAATTGTTAGGAAATTATTACGGATATGAGATTATAAATATTTATCATGCCGGAGACTCGTATGTAAAGTACATATACTCCTTAAAATATGAAAGACAACCAGTAAAATTTATTGCAGTTCTATACAAACCTAAAGATAAATGGAAAGTTCAGAACATTAATTTCCAGGATGATATTGAAGTAGAATTTAAATTGTGGGAATAAAACCCTAAATAGCCTTTGCAATTACATAATGGGACACGAATTATGCGTAATGCATAACTTATTTCTCACTCCTCATGCGTCAGAGTTCGAATTTAAACATGTAATTTAATTTTTAGTGCCGAAATTCGGCTCTATATTCAGATTTATTGTTAAGGTTGTCTTCAACTACGCCTTTGAAAATATAATCATCAGCAAAGGTGAAATGATCATCAAAATAATAAGTAAGAGTTTTTTTTCTCGGATCATATTGTCCAAGAACCCATTTATCGTTAATATACATATCATAATTTTTGATTCCTGACAAATCATCCTCTATTTTAACCGAAATTTGTGATGCTTTTGAAAGGTCTTTACCCTCACTTATATTAACAGGTGTAATTTTGGGAGCTGTAGTATCAATCCACAAATAAAATTCTCCAAAATATGAGGATTCTGCTTTTATAAAATTCTGCTCGATTACAGAATTAAGATATCTGAAATTTCCGTTATGTACCCTGCAAATAAACAATTTATCTCTAAATCTCATTAACTCTTCATCCAGAAAAAACATTATTCTGAAATCTTTTTTTAGCATTATAAAATCCTCACCTATAATAAATTTATCAGAATATTTTGATTTGGATTTCTTTCCCACTTTCAAATAATAATCACTAAATAAGCTTGCTGAATCAAATTCAATCCTAAATCCTCCGTCAATCCAGACCAAACTCTCTTCTGTTTTTAGCAATCTTCCTCCCGTATTCACAACTTCCTGATATTCATTACTATCACCGGTAAGATTAAAAACCAGTTGCGAAGTATTTGAGTTATAATCTTTAACAATGATTTTCATTTTCTTATTTACACCCTTAGAAATATAGAAAATTCCATCATTAACAGAATATTCATAAACGGGTAAATCATTCCCTTTTTCTATAAATAATTTTTGAACATGCATTGATTCATCTAAATAATACTGATAATCAAACATACTGTTTTTTGCTCTTTGTTTACTAAAATCAAGCTTCTGAATTATGGAATGAAAAATTAGTTGATCTCCATCAAAAAGCTTTACTGATTCTGCTCCATATCTATTACTCGTACCATCCATCCTGTCAACATAAGCCAGCCCTACTCCTATCATACCCACAACTTGTGGCAATTCTTTTTCACAAATATAAATTCCATCCTTATCCTTTTTTAACTTAAAAATTTGCTTTTCATTTTTTCCACCGACAAAAGAATTATTATTAAGAGGATACAAAACCAGAAATGTAAATTCTGGTGGACGAGAATCGTAAAACGAATAAATTGTTGTAATTGGATTTATTGGCATTTCCGAAAGAGTTTCACGAATTTCAAAATGCAAATGAGGTCCTTCAGATTGTCCGGTATTACCTGTATATGCGATTATGTCCCCCTTCTTATACTTAAACATATCGGGGGGCAATGTTGTGTCAATTGAAAATGAAGATCGTTCATATTGGATTTTTCTCACAAATTTTTGTATTTCAGGATTATATTTACTCAAATGTGCATAAACTGAAGTATATCCATTTGGATGATTAATATAAATAGCATTCCCATAACCCCATGGCGAAATATTTATTCTTGAAACATATCCGTCTGCAATAGCTAAAACATCTCTTCCTTCAGAATAAGTACTAAAATCAACACCTGTATGAAAATGTCTGTTTCTTGGTTCGCCGAAATTACCCGAAAGTACCGGACTTATATTTAAAGGTAAAATAAAATAATTTTTCAAACCGGTTTCCTGTCCCGACACACGCGAAACCAATAACAACACAATAAACAGAGCTTGAAATATTTTAATTCTCATCATCATTAGAATAAATATTTTGCAAAACTAACATCATATCTTGCATTTGAAAAAAAAATCAACTATTTTTGTAATAGATAATAAATAAATGAACGAGGAGTATAACAGATTGATTTTAAGAATGAAAGAAAACATTCAGAAGTTAATTTTGTTATATACAAAAGAAAAGGAAAAGAATAAAGAATTATCAAAAGAGGTAAAACACATTAGTAATGAACTTAATATATATATAAATAAAAACAAGGAAGTAGAGAAAAAATATGAAAATTTAAAATTGGCTAAAGCATTAGACGGGATAAATGGAGAAGATAAGGAAGCCAAATTGAAATTGAATAAAATAATACGGGAAATTGATAATTGCATTGCTCTTTTAAACAAATAAAGTTTAATGGAAGACAACAAGTTAATAATAAATATCAGTATAGGTGAAAGGATGTATCCTATCAGTATTGAAAGAGGCGATACAAGACGTGAAGAACTGATTCGTAAAGCATCTCAATCAATAAATGACACTTTGTTACAATATAAAAAAAGAGGATATAAGAACAAAGACGATCAGGATTATCTAGCCATGACAGTAATTATGTTTGCTGTCAAGCTTCTCGAAAACGAATCGAAAGAAGACATATCACCAGTTATTAACGAATTGAAAAAAGTAAATTTTGAACTTGAAGAAGTTTTAACAAAAGAGTAAACGTTCTTTAAAATATAATAGTAATATACATATTACCCGTATTGGTTCTTTAAAGGTTGCAAAACTCAACACTAACTAATTAGGAACAAAGCTCAGTTTATCTACGGCAGGCCTAAATTAATTCTGTTCGCAGTTTTAAACTACCTAAGTAGTCATAGGAAACCGGAAATTGTCTGGCCGTTCCGCCCATGTTTATACAGGGGTTTTTCTAACATTAAAGAATTTAATGCGGGTTTTTTTAATTTAAAACAAATAATTTATATGGGAACACTAACAATAATTATTATTGCGACAGGAGCCTTTTTAGGCGGAGGGGCTATTTCTTATTTTGTATGGGATAAAGCAATAGCAAAAAAGAAAAACAAAATTATTGCTGAAGCATCAACAGAAGCAGAAGTTATTCGAAAAGAGAAGGAGTTACAGGCAAAGGAAAAATATTTGCAACTTAAGTCCGAGCATGACCGACTAATTAATGAAAAAAACCAAAAGATTTCGGCAGCCGAAACAAGAATTCAGCAAAGAGAAGCAAGCATTACGACAAGAATTGAGGAGACTCAGCGAATGAAAAAGGAACTTGATATTCTTCGCGAAAACCTCAACAAACAATTGGAAAGAGTTGAAAAGCGAACTGAAGAACTTGAAAAACAGCATAAAGAACAAATTGACAAACTTGAAGCAATATCGGGTTATTCAGCTGAAGAGGCTAAAAAAGAGTTGGTAGAATCTCTTCAGGAAAATGCAAAATCAGAGGCTATTGGACTTATCAATGAGATAATTGACGAGGCCAAAATGACAGCAAACAAAGAGGCTAAAAAAATTGTATTAGAGACGATTCAGCGTGTAGCGACAGAAACAGCTATTGAAAACGCAGTCACAGTGTTTAACATCGAAAGCGATGAGCTTAAAGGAAGAATCATTGGCCGCGAAGGTCGTAATATTAGAGCCTTAGAAGCTGCAACCGGGGTAGAAATAGTTGTAGATGACACGCCAGAGGCAATTCTTTTATCTGCATTCGACCCTGTTAGAAGAGAAATTGCACGCCTATCATTGCATCAATTGGTAACAGACGGAAGAATTCATCCTGCCCGTATCGAAGAAGTCGTAAATAAAACAAAAAAACAGATTGAAGAAGAAATAATCGAGATAGGTAAACGTACTACAATTGATTTAGGTGTACATGGACTACATCCTGAACTGGTAAGAATGATTGGTAAAATGAAATACCGTTCATCTTATGGGCAGAATTTGCTGCAACATTCAAGAGAAGTTGCAAACCTAAGTGCAATAATGGCATCTGAATTAGGTTTAAATCCAAAAATTGCAAAAAGAGCAGGTTTGTTGCATGATATCGGAAAAGTTGCTGACGAGGAACCTGAATTGCCACACGCAGTTTATGGAATGAAATTGGCAGAAAAATTCAAAGAAAAACCTGAAATATGTAATGCTATCGGAGCACATCATGACGAAGTTGAAATGAACAATCTAATCTCTCCTATTGTTCAGGTTTGTGACGCAATTTCGGGAGCCCGTCCGGGTGCAAGACGCGAAATAGTTGAATCATACATTAAACGTCTGAAAGATTTGGAAGCGTTGGCATTATCATATCCGGGAGTTCTCAAAACTTATGCTATTCAGGCAGGACGAGAATTAAGAGTTATTGTCGGAAGTGAAAAAATAAGTGATGCAGATTCTGAAAAACTAAGCTACGAAATAGCTAAACGAGTTCAGGACGAAATGACTTATCCGGGACAAGTAAAAATTACCGTTATAAGGGAAACAAGATCTATAAATTACGCAAAATAGTGAACGGAGAAATTTTAATATCTTCAAAAGTTCTTGTAACAGGTGGTGCAGGTTTTATTGGCTCTAACATTATCGAAAAGCTCTTAAAACAAGACAATTTTGTTGTTTGTCTTGATAATCTGGCAACTGGTAAAATGTCTAATATCGAAGCCTTTACGAATAACAAAAACTTCCGGTTTATTAATGGAGATATCCGCGATATAAAAACTTGTGAGAAAGCATGTAAAGGTATTGACATTGTTCTCCATCAGGCAGCTTTAGGTTCAGTTCCACGATCAATTAAAGATCCTGTTACAACTAATCAGGTAAATATTGATGGTTTTATAAATATGCTTATTGCAGCCCGTGATAATAAAGTAAAAAGATTTGTTTATGCTTCAAGTTCATCAGTTTACGGAGATTCTAAGGAACTTCCAAAACATGAGAATAAAATAGGAAATCCTTTATCACCTTATGCTGTGACAAAATCCGTTAACGAATTATATGCAAAAGTGTTTGGGAATCTTTATGGCATGGAAACAATAGGATTAAGATATTTTAATGTTTTCGGCAAAAATCAGGATCCGGATGGTGCTTATGCCGCAGTATTTCCAAAGTTTATAAGCACTTTAATAAAACATAAGGCGCCTGTAATTTTTGGTGACGGGACACAATCACGTGATTTTACATACATTGCAAACGTTGTACAGGCAAATGAGCTTGCTGCTACCACATCAAATCCTGATGCCATTAATACTGTATTTAATATTGCTTACGGTAAGAGTATTAGTCTTAACGAAATAACTTCGGAATTAATTAAAGTTTTAAGTGATTTTGATTCTAAAATTAATGAGATAAATCCTGTTTACGGACCTTTACGTCAAGGAGATATTAAAGATTCGCTGGCATCTATTGATAAAGCTAAAAGACTTTTGGGATATATGCCGGCATATAATGTTCATGATGGGCTTAAACTTGCTGTAAAATGGTATTTCGATTGTTTGAAATAGAATTTTCAACATCATACTTTTTCCCTTGATGGAAAAAGTAACAAAAAGATCAAGGGGAAACTATGCTTCAACCCGCCTCGAATAAAACAATGTAATTGTACGTCAACCCGGCCTAAAACAAAGGCCATACCTTATCCTGATCCTGTCTTTGTTTTAAAGAATGTCACAAAGTGACAGCCTGACACAATTACTAATGTTTTATTCTCACCACCGAAACAGGCCCGCAGTTTCCCCATGGCCTACACACAAAGCGACCTCGTTAATTTGCAGATAATATGCTAACTTTATCGCATTCAGGAATATCTTATCATTTAAAAGTTAGGTAATTCAAATTACTAAATGCTTGTAAAATAGATTCATTAGAATCTGTTGATAAAGCTAAAAGACTTTTGGGATATATGCCTGCATATGATGTGTATGATGGGCTTAAACTTGCCGTAAAATGGTATTTCGATTGTTTGAAATAGAATTTTGAGAGTTTGAATTGAGAATATACATCCCGAAAATCGCAAAATAAACTCTGATATCAATAAAAGAGCTCGATTTAAGTGAATTCAATAAAATAAATAACAAAACAAGAATATTAATATATGTAAAACCATTAATATTTTTCGAAAAAATCATCCATAGAAAACAAAGAAAAAAACATAAGCCTAACAATCCGGCTTCAATCCAAATTTCAAGAAAAATATTATGAGGATAACTTCTTCCATCTTGACCGGTGTGCAATATACCAAAACTCCCTAATCCATAACCAAACATCGAATTATTTAAATTGTCGGTTACAAGCTCCATCCCAAAGTTCAACTGTTCAACACGCACATTAACTGAATTACCCATATTTGTTCCGCCAGCACTCTCCGAAGGCATTAACAATTCAAATCTAACTAAAGATCTACCTAACAAATAGTCTAATTCTTCTCCAAAGAATAAAAACATTCCGAAAAAAACTATAAGAAATAAAAATCCATAAACCATTTTCTTCAAGCCTGATGTTAGAATTTTTCCAATATATATAGTTTTAATTATACTAAAACCCCAATATAAAATTAACAGAACTAAACAAAATATTAATGGCCCTCTTGCACCCAAAATCACCATCATCAATAATGATGTTATAAGAACAGATGTTGAAATTACTGAAGATTTAAAAATTCGTTCCTTTGAACATGCTAAAACAAGTACATTTATTCCGAGAAGAGTAGAACATACCAAATACAATCCAAGAATTGGCTCAAATATTTCTTTATTTGCTCCGCGATAATTAATATAATCCAAGTATATTGAAATAAAAACAATGCTAAATATCGGCAAAACAAGAGATATAAATCTGAAGAACTTTGCAATATTGAATTTCTTTAAAACTAGCGGATAAGCAAAAGCAAGAATATTGGGAATAAACAAAGCTGCTTTTTGATATGAGTATGATTTTGAAGGAGTATAAAACAGCGTAACCAATAACCAAACATAAAACACCAAAAGGAAACCAAATGCAATTAAATTTCTCTTATCATACTGTAATGGGATTTTCTCTTTGCAATAATGGACAACAATACTTATAAGCATTAATACTGCCGCCAGAAGAGTCAAATCTACAGGTATCGGCATATGATAGTAAATACAAAAACTCTTAAGAATTCCGGACAAATAAAATAATGCAAAAATGTATTCCACTAGACTTGTTCTATAATTTGTTTATAAACCTTATCCCATCCTGCCCATTCATTTACCTTGAGATTATTATTATGCCACAATAATACAAAATCTCCATTATATTTTTTTATATATTCATGTAATTTAAAGACAGTTTCTACAGATTTTTCTTTTGTAACACATAGTTTCCTTAACGCCGTATCCATTACTAGCAAAGGTCTTTCCCTGACATTTAACTGTTTTCGTGTTACCACATTAAATACTGGATACTCATAACATATTCCAGCCCTAAAACCAATTCGATTATAAAACCCTATACTGCTGTCCACTTTCAAATTAGTATCCTCCCAATCTTGCCAAGTGTCAGGAATTTTAAACCTTAAATAATGCTGGCGGCCTTCTTCAATGTTTCCGCAATACTGTTTCAATCTCTCTTGTTCTTTAATCAGTTGTGTTTTATTGCAAAAACTTGAATATGAAGGATGAATACCAATTATATGACCCCTTAATTTAATTTTCTCAGTAATATTTTTAATTTTAGAATTTCTGATATCGAAACGCACATCAACTTCTCCATTATAGCCTGGTATAAAATAAAATCTTGACTTAACAGCTTTCTTATCCGACAAATCCATTAATAAATCAAATGTGTCATATACGTCTGATTGCTTTTTGGTTTTAATACTATAACAATCTTTTAAGGTTCCTAAAAAAGTACTCAAACTTTTACGTTTAACTATATCTCCTCCTAAAGCTTTTAATATTTTAAACAAAGTGTCATATCTTGCTATCTCATCAACATCATGAGTCAAAAACACTTTACCTTTTCTTTTATTTTTTATCTGTATAGTACAGAAATTATGTAACAAATTTTCAAGTAACAGAATATATTCATTTACTATTGGCCTGTCATAAAACCCTAAACGCACCGACAAATTTTCCTCTTCATCAAAACGGCCATGTGTATCGAATTTCGATACCGCAATTTCTTCCCAGCGCGTAAGCATAAAAAACAAACCGGCAAAAATATCATTACCTAAATAGCAAATATCTTCAAATACTTTTAACTCGCCTGTCCCAAACAACACCGGGGTATTAAATATTTCTTGTTTAGGATAATCTGCATAAGCAATTGAATCGGGCACTATATTCCTATCATTATAATACAAAAACTCATCTTCAAATGCAGAAAAAAACGAATCTGCAATACTAATTGTTTTATTGCCATCACTTATTCGATAAGATTTTTCGCTATCAGGTATTAACTCATAATCACAGAAAAAGATTTCTTTAAATAAAAAGTCAAAAATGTATTTCTTTTCATTGAGAAAATTATTATAAATATGCACTGAAATCATAAATGATATACTAAATAACAATACAAAAATAAAAAACTCAAACGTTATTTTTATGTAATTATTAAAAATAACAATTATTTAGCTTCAAAATACAAATTATAAATTAAAAATTACACGCACCAAAATATAAACAATATATTTGTATATTGCTGATAATGATGAGCTTATATATCAGAGCCGTTACTTAACGGTTAAGTAACGGATAAATATGTTTTTATTATATTTGTGATAAAAATGACTCTTATGAAATGTAAAGTTTGTAATAAAGAAATAACAGGAAGAAAGGATAAAATTTTTTGCTCTCTAAGATGTAAAAACGATTATCATGTTACTTTAAGAAAAGTGACAAAAGATACAGCATATCCTTTGGATAGAATTTTACACAGGAACAGATCAATATTACTCGAAATTATGGGGCCAAGAGCAAATAAAAAGATTATTATGCGTTCAGAACTCGTAAAAAAGAAATTTCAGTTTAAATACCTGACCCACTTTAGTATTAACATCAAAGGCAAAACATATTATCATTTATATGATTTTGCATGGATGGATTTTTCAGATGATGAAATCCTGATTGTAAGACAAAGGAAACAATGGATTCCGGAAACAAGTGTGCTTTAAACTCATTTGACAAAATAATAGCTTTTAAATAGCCGTTTATTAACCGTTAAGTAACGGATAATTGAAAAAATCTCAATTATCAAATTTTAAAATACAAGACAGTCGCATATACCATTGTTAATCAGACAATTACAACCAATAGTCGTTTATTAACCGTTAAGTAACGGATAATTAAAAAATCACAATTATCAAATTTCAAAACAAAAGACAGTCGCATATACCATTGTTAATCAAGCAATTACAAACAATAGCCGTTTATTAACCGTTAAGTAACGGATAATAGTAAAAATTCCTAGCTCCTAAATACAAATAACAATTCCAAAACACAAATAGTGTTGTGTTATATTCTTAAAGAGAAACAATTCTTCATCGTCTGGCTGAAGTAAAATATTTTTAAATATTTAATAATTCTTAAAATTGAGTATCTTCGCATAAATAATTATGAAAATATATTTATGAACAAATTTGAAATAGGCAGATATTTTGAAGAATTCACAGTCGGCGAAACAATTTATCATTCTGCGTCCAAAACAATATTTGAAAGTGATAATAATTTATTTTCATTATTGACAATGAACCATCATCCCGTTCACACAAACCAGGATTATGCATCGAAGCAACAACATGGGAAAATATTGGTTGTTGGTCCATTGGTTTTTAGTCTGGCTGTTGGAATAACTGTTCCTGACATAAGCGGAAAAGCAATTGCAAATTTAATGTATGAGAACATAGATCATTTGGCTCCGGTTTTCATTAATGATACAATTTATGTGAGAACAAAAATTTTGGAATGCGCACCCTCAAAAAGTAAAACCGACCGTGGCATTGTATATGTTGAATCGGTTGCATACAATCAAAATAATGAGGATGTTTTAAAATTCAAACGTAAAGTTTTAATAAAAAGAAAAGGCGTATGAAAGCTTTAATGAGAAGTCTGTTGTTCGTACCGGGACACAACGAAAAATTGTTTAACTCAGCCTCCGGTAGTGATGCCGATGTGCTTTTACTTGACATTGAAGATTCTGTTCAGCCTCAATCCAATAAACAAGTAGCCAGAGACACCATACAAAAATGGGTCGAATCAGGTAAACTAAATAAACATCTTGTTTTTGCAAGAATTAATGATCGTGAAAGCGGCCACCTTTTAAAAGATGTTTATCAGCTAACCATAGAAGGAATAGCAGGTTTTATGTATCCTAAAGCAAAATGTGGTGACGATATTTATTTTATTGATAAGTTACTCGAAACTATCGAATATGAGAAAAAAATCCCTGTTGGCACATTCAAACTAATTCCTTTGATTGAAACTACTGCGGCAGTATTAAATGCTCAGGATATTTGCAAAGCATCAAAAAGAGTTGTTGCAATTGCATTTGGTTGTGAAGATTTTATTACAGATTTGCAGGGAATACATGACGATGAACATATCAGCTTATTTTCCCCACGTGCGTTGATAGCCATGGCAGCAAGAGCAACCGGAGTTATTCCTATTGACACTGTTCATATTAAAGTTCACGACCTTGAAGATCTTGAAATTAATCTCAAACTTGTAAAAAAACTGGGATTCGAGGGAATGATGGTTTTACACCCAAAAGAATTGGAACTTGTACACCAATATTTTTCACCTGATAGTCAAGAAATAAATGATGCCGAAGAAATGCTTAAGTTATACGAAGAGTCTCAACAGGAAGGAAAAGGAGTTGCATTGAAAAACGGAAAATTCATAGGGCCACCTATGGTTGGTTTAGCAAAAGCGATTCTTAATAAACAACAACTTATTAAAAACAAGAATAAAGAATAAATCAGGAAATCGTTTTTGTAAGGTTTTTAATTCTTGAAAATGATAAATTCTTAAAATTCTTCTTCAACCAATTATAATAAAATCTAATTTTCTTTTTCGGAGAGTGTTCCCATGTCATTTGACACGAATAACAAGTTTTGTCATCACAAAAGAAAAACTGTGGATTCTTTTTCAAAGTTTCTATTTCAATTTGCAAAGTTTTCTGCATTGAAGTATATAAACCTATGGCATTTCCGACTTTTCCCGATCCCAATACAGCTCCTTGTTCATGATAGAGTGGAATAAATTTCGGAAACCCGTGTGCACAACCTCCATTCCAATTAACTTTAGCAAGTTTAACACTACCATCCAAATCCTTGTATAAGGCTCCGGTGTTTAGTTGTTTTCTTTTAAAACCCAAAATATCTATTGCCACGTGGGTTGTACCGACTCCGGCAACCTTTTCACCAATAGTTAAATTAACACCTCCTGCTTCAGTCATTTTATCTAATAAATCATACCCCCCAGATTCGTAGTTATGTGCATAACAAAACTCTTCTGCTCTTTTTCCTATGGCTGCGAATTTCTGTATCGGATGACGACTTCGCTTCATTAAAGGATGTTTAATCATCTCATTGGCAAATGCTCCTGCGTATGAAAAAGTATTATCATCAGCAATAATATTTTCTTGCTCTTTGGTTAAAGGTAAAGGATAAACTGAAACAAAAGCATCTGATATTAACGTTCCTTCCGGACCAATAATTTCCAGCAAGGCATCCAAAAGCGTTTTCGCACCTCCTTCTACATTACCAATTGCTTTCATCGAAACTTTCATATGAAGAAGATCACCTTCTTTTATACCGATTTTTTTTAAATCATTGACTAAATCTTCTTTTCGCAATTGTTCCTTCATAATCTGAATATGATAATAGTCTATTATTTTTCCCCTGATACAACTTTATATAATAGAAAAATAAAATATATATAATATAAACTTAAAACAGACACCATTAAAATGAGAAAAGATTCTATATCCCAACCGAGCCACCATGAAATAACAAACACTAAAATACTTATTACCAGTAGTCCAAGTTGCCAATATAACGAAATCTTTTGCCTCTCAAAAACCGAAAGACTGACAGATAACGGTGCAACAATAAATCTAATCATAATAAGCGGTATTAAGATTTTAGCATATAAACCGGCAATACGCCATTCTTCTCCAAAAACAAATGCAAACAGTGTTTCGCCACCAAGAATTATTATCAAAATAACCGGAATGGATACCAGAACAAGTTTTTTCAAAGTACTCAAAAAAACTTCTTTTGCATTACCAAATTTCTTTAACTGATCATGGGCTTCTTTGTAATATACATTTGACATAGAAGTTCCAATCAAAGCACTTGGTAAGCCTAAAATTCTGTTCGAAAGAGAATAAAACCCGACACTATTGATACCATACAAAGCAGAAATAAGCATTCCTGTCATATTTGTAGCGGTGCTGTTAGCTAGTGTTGATGGCATGGTAAATTTAGGAAAATCACGATATCTGTATGCCTGAGCCTTCATATTTTTCCATGTAATTTTTTTAAAAAACAATCTAAAATTGATTTTAGAAGATAGTGGGAATAATGAAACAGCATATCCCAAGATTTGTCCAATTATAAGACCGGCAGGAGATTTTTTAAATAAACCTATCACAATTTGAATTAAAGTTCTTGAACCTGCTCTTGAAACACTTGCATAAGAAATACTCTTAAACAGTTTTTCTCTTGTATTATAATAGCTTAACATATTAAAGAATCCTTGCAGAACAACTGCCAATGGTACAAAATATAACCAGAATTTTATTTTTGAGTTATTTAGCAAACCTGCAATTTCATCAGCAAATAAACCTATTACAAGTAAGGTAAATAATGAAAAAACTATTGACAATAAGAATCCAAACCCCATAACATTCCAGGCATCTTCTTTCCTATCCGGTAAAACAACTGACAATTCGTATCTGAAGTTTGCAATTGCTCCTAAAATTGAGATTACCGACACAAATAATTCAAGAATCCCAAAATCTTCAGGAGTATATAATCTTGTAAGCACCGGCGTTAATGCCATTGGGATAATCTGGGCAATGACTGTTCCCTTAAATAAAATAAAGAAATTCTTCGAAAAATCCGAATCAGGAGCAATGATATTTCTTATCTTACCAAACATATACTAAAATAAAACACCAAAAGTAATTAAAATATATAATCTTTTAGATATGTTTATATTTGAGTTTTTTATGAATCATTTAAAAAGTTGTTATAATTTTAAAAACAAATATCTTCTTCATTAAATATTAATGCTTTTTTATACTTTTGTGATCATAAATACATCTGATTATGAAAATCTGCCATATTACAACTGCTCATCCACGTTATGATGTAAGGATTTTTCATAAAGAGTGCATTTCTCTTGCAAAAGAGTTTTCGGATGTTCATCTTATTGTTGCTGACGACAAAGCTGATGAGATTATTTCAGGAGTTCACATTTATGATGTCGGCAAATCAACCGGCAGAAGATCACGGTTTTTAAACTCAGGGAAAACTTCACTGAATAAAGCTCTTAAAATTAATGCTGATATTTATCATTTACACGATCCTGAGTTGTTGCGTATTGCATTGAAATTAAAGAAATCAGGAGCCAAAGTAATTTATGATTCACACGAAGATTTGCCAAGACAAATTCTTAACAAACCATATATCCCGAGGTTTTTAAGAAAACCCGTTTCTTTAATTATCGAAAAATATGAAAACAGAATCGTCAAGAAACTAAACGGAGTGGTCGCAGCTACTGCTCACATTAAAGAGAGGTTTTTAAAAATAAATTCGAATAGCACAGATGTAAACAATTACCCTAAAATTAGCGATATTGATTATTATAATGATTGGGAAAACAGAGAGCTCGCCATTGGATACATTGGCGGTATTTTTCGCACTAGGGGAATTTTCGAAACACTTGATGCAATTGAAGGAACTGATATAGAATTACATCTTGCCGGAAATTTTTCGCCCGCCTCTTTGGAAGAAGAATGCAAAGCCCATTCTGCGTGGAAACAAGTAGAATTCTATGGTTATCTTGACAGAACAGAAATAAATAATTTGCTTAAAAAAGTTCGACTTGGAATGGTTATTCTTGAAGCTACTCCAAGCTATATATATTCATTACCTGTCAAAATGTTTGAATATATGGCTTCGGGACTACCTGTAATTGCATCAGATTTTTCATTATGGAGAGAAATTATTGATACTGAACAATGCGGAATTTGTGTTGACCAGACCAATCCTATCGAAATTAGAAAAAAAATACAAAATCTCATCGCCGATACAAGTCTTTTACAGGATATGGGTAGACACGGCAGAAAAGCTGTAGAAGAAAAATACAATTGGAATATTGAAGAAAATAAATTAATCAATTTTTACAACAAATTAAGTAGTAGCAATAGTGTTAACAATGAATAATGAATTGGTTTCAATAATAATCCCGACTTATAATGAGGAAAAATATATTTCGGATTGTTTGAATTCTGTGATAGAATTTGACTATCCACCGGAATATATTGAAATTTTTGTTGTTGACGGCATGAGCAAAGACAGTACAAGAAATATTGTATCCGAAAACTATTGTAAAATTTATAAGAATATTAAATTAATAGATAATCCAAAAAGAACAGCACCATTTGCATTTAATGTGGGAATAAACCACGCAAGAGGAAAATATATAATAATTATAGGAGCTCATTCAGCATATAGTAAAGATTACATTTCGAAACTAGTTAAATGGCATCATGAGCTGGATGCTTATAACATTGGTGGAGTAATGATTACAGATATCCGGAATAAAAATAAAAAGACAATAGCAATCGAAAAAGTTTTAAGCAATAAATTTGGCGTGGGCAATGCTACATTTCGTACCGGTACAACTGAAGTTAAATCGGTTGATACAGTTGCATACGGCTGTTATAAAAAGGAAAGTTTTGAAAAATTTGGATTGTCTAACGTAAAATTAACCAGAAATCAGGATATTGAATTTAATAAAAGAATAATAAATGCAGGAGGTAAAATATATATAGTACCTGATGTTGAATGTAGATATTTTGCTAGAGAAACATATGGCGGCATAGCGAATAACAATTATGAAAACGGGATGTGGAATATCCTTACTGTATTTTATACACAAGACTTTTCATCATTATCATTAAGACATTTTATACCTTTGTTTTTTGTATTATCAATAATTCTACCTGCTTTAGCTGCAATATTTTTCTATCCTTTGATTTTTGCCTCATTATTCTTTCTTACTCTATATGCTGGCTTAATCTTTACTATTTCATTGAAAATAAACACAAAAGAAACCAGTTTTTTACACCTAATACAAACATTTTTTGTTTTACACTTTTCGTACGGGATAGGTTCCCTTGCAGGCATTTTAAAACTTCCTTTTATAGCATTAACAAAAAAACATGACTAAATATACCGATATATTAAAAAAAGAAATATCAACCTATTTACTGACAGATAATATTTTCTTCCATTATAAAGGAAGGGTTTCGTTGTATGCGATTCTTAAATCAATGGGCGTTGGAAAGGATGATGAAGTCATTATTCCGGCCTATACCTGCGTAGTAGTACCTAATCCTATTATTTATCTTGGAGCTAAACCTGTTTATGTCGAAATTGACAAAGCAAGTTTGTGTATGGATCTATCGCAGTTGGAAAAAGCCATTACAAAGAAAACAAAAGTGATAATCTGCCAGAACACATATGGTTTATCGGCAAATGTTGACGAAATAGTAAAAATTGCAAAATCGCAAAATTTATATACAATCGAAGATTGCACACATGGATTTGGTGGTAATTACAAAGGAAAACCTAACGGAAGCTATTGTGATGCGGCATTTTATTCGATGCAATGGAATAAACCCTTCTCGAGTGGTGTTGGTGGTTTTATGACAGTAAATAATCCTGTACTGCTTGATAGTATTATCAAACAGGAACCTGAAAAACATGAAATTAGTTTTGGAACAAAAATAAATCTAAAGCTTTTGTTTTTTGTAAAGCGATATTTACTCAATAAAACAACTTATTGGATTATGGTAAATTTCTATCGCTGGCTCAGTAAAAACAACTTGATTACAGGTTCTTCGTCAGGAGAAGAAATTACTGATATAATAATACCGGACAAATTTTTCATGAACTACTCTGAAGTACAAGCAAAAGAAGCTGTAAGAAATATTAAGAAACTTCCTGAATTATTAGAGCTCAGAAAACAAAATGCTTCTGTTTACTCAACATTTCTTAAATCAAAGAATAAGTGTTATGTAGATGAAAAATTATTTAATAATCATGCTTTTCTTAAATATCCGGTTTTTGTAAAAGACAGAGAAGAATTTTTCAATTATGCACGTAAACATAAAATCGAACTTGGAGACTGGTTCAACTCTCCTATTCATCCTGTGCAATGTAATTTCGGAAAATGGTTTATTAATCCTGAGGAATTTCCTATAGCTCTCGAAGCATCAAAACATGTTATAAATATACCTACTGATACAAAAAATCCGGAAAGAGTTATATCATTTCTTGAAAAATATATTGACGAAATAAAGTGATTATCTAATCAAATAAGATTAGTCAGTTAATCAATAATAAAAAGAATATCAAACTATACTTCTTTTGTTTTAAGCTTAATCTGTCTTTTTACTTCAATAATTGTACACAATATTAACCCTAAGAAAAGTCCAAGAAAACTATAAACAAACAGACTTTTTAAGAGACTATTATCTGCTGTAAAAATCATGTTATTATTTATTACTTTAAACGATTGCAAAGAATTGTATTCTGTCTGAAGCAGTAGTTTTCTATCATATAATAGCATCATCTCATTAAACATATTGTCCATTGACAAATTAATACCTGAATTAGATTCGGCCTTTTGGAGAATAGTATTTTGCAGCTTATTCAGTTCATCAATTTCAGCATTAAGATCCTTTAAATACTTTTCAAGTTCTTTTCGACGTGTCTCAATTGATGATTTAATATATGGAATACTATTTATATAATTAACCAAACCATTTTTTATTTCAACTGTATTGTCCATATTATACAACTGTAAATTAAAAACTACAGCCTGACTAATTGATGTATCTAATTCAATCTTTCTAATATTTTTTGCAATATCAATACTTACATCAAGTTTAACCGATACACTGTCATACATTTCATTATTTACAAAATACTTTATTGGCTCAACCAATTCATAAACTATCTGATTGTTAATCACAGGACTAGATGCAATAAATTTTGTATCATAGTAGTTTTTACCGAAAAAATAATCAATCAAGCCAATTCCAGCTCCTACCACTACCGATATTATTAAAATGAGCAAGTATCTTTTAATAAAATTCATTACCCAAATAATAAGACTTATAATATCTATTTCCTTTTTATTTTCCATGATTAAATCTCTTTATCTATTTGATATTCGTTTCTGTCACTTGATGATCTCGAAATTAGTTCTCCCAAAAAGCCGGTAAGAAACAACTGAGTTCCTATTACCATTGCCGCCAGTGCAATATAGAAATACGGATTTTGAGTTACTTTTTCCATTCTGATGCCATGATAAACTGCAAGAAGTTTTTCTATTCCCAACCAAAGTGCTGCTGCAAAACCTACAAGAAAACCCAAAGTTCCAAATAATCCGAAAAAGTGCATTGGTTTTTTACCAAATTTGGTAATGAACAGTACCGACAGCAAATCGAGATATCCATTCACAAATCGCTCAAATCCAAATTTGGTCTTACCATATTGACGTTTGCGATGCTCTACTACTTTTTCACCAATTTTAACAAAGCCTGCTCTCTTTGCTATTACAGGAATATACCTGTGCATTTCGCCATAAATCTCAATACTTTTTACAACTTTTTTACGATAGGCTTTCAGACCGCAATTAAAGTCATTTAACTTTATTCTTGTAAAAACACGCACAGTAAAATTAAAAAACTTACTCGGAATAGTTTTAGTAATTGGGTCGAAACGTTTCTTCTTCCATCCTGACACCAGATCGAACTTCTGCTCTTTAATCATTCTGAAAAGCTCCGGTATTTCGTCAGGGGAATCCTGCAGGTCAGCATCCATGGTAATTACAACATCACCGTCTGCAGCCTGAAAACCAACTTGCAAAGCAGCAGACTTGCCATAATTACGTCTGAACGAAATTCCTCTAACACAATCATCTGATTTTTTCAATTTTTCAATTACTTCCCACGAATCATCATTACTACCGTCATCAACAAAAATAATTTCATAAGAAAGCTTTTCTTTGTCCAAAACTTTTTTTATCCATACAGATAATTCCGGCAAAGACTCCTCTTCGTTAAACAATGGTATTACAACTGATATATCTAAACCTTTACTGCTCATTTTCTACACCTTTCATTGCCTCTGTAAAGCCATCAGCATTCTTTTTTGTAAAAATTGAAGTTATCAATGCTATCAATAATCCCTGGATAAATGTAGAAAACAAAACTGTAATTGACAATGCTATTGGTGTAAAAACAAATTTTGTCATAAAATCAACTGACTTAGTTATCTGCGAACTGCTAAGACCTTGATCATACATATTAATTTTTGCCATGTCCAACATTTTAGCAATTTGTTCAGGGGCAATAAACTGATAAAAAATAAATGTATAAATAAATACAATAGCCGAAGCAATAAGTAACATCAGCAGTGTCCCACCAAATATTTTACCATAGGAAGCAAAACCTTCATAAAAATTTATTCGGTAATGGCGCTGCACAAAAGCAATTGTTACAATAAAAACGATAAAACTAAGCCAACCGAACCATTTACTTTCGTTAATATCAAAAACATAAGCCATAACACTCATAAGTATCATTGGCAAACTGATAACAGCACCGAGAGTCAGAATTGTTTTAAACTTTTTTCCCATAGTTTGACATTAAAAATAATTTCAAAGATATTTAGTTTTTTCGAAAAATAAGAAAGTTTGTTTGATTTTAAAATATTTTGAGTATTTTTGCATCGGGTAAGTCTTATACGACCAGCTCCCGCAGAACTCCCCCAGGTCAGGAATGAAGCAAGGGTATGTGGTTGTAGCGGTGCGATATAAGTAGCTTACCCTTTTTTTATGGAATAAAGTGGAGAAATAGAGGTTTGGTTAAAGCTTACGGCTACTAGGATTTTATACCAAGGGTAATCATTAAACAATCCAAAATGTTTATAATATTTTGTTATATTTGATGAATTGTTGCGGAGTTTGTACCCCTGGGGTAGAGAAAGTTATAGCTAAAAAACACAACATAAAATTCACACTTACAAACTATATACATATACTATTATCAATACTAGCTAATTACATTTATTTATAATCTGATGGATTCTTACCCGTAAATTTCTTAAAAGAAGAGCTAAATGAAGAACGGGAAGCGAATCCGCATGAATTTGCGACTCCTTCGATGCTATAATTACTGAATTTTTCATCCTGTAACATTTTCACAGCCTCATCAATACGATATTTATTTATAAGATTGTAAAAATTAGACTCAAAGCATTCGTTTATAACCTGAGATACATAAGAACGGTTTGTATCCAGCTCTTTAGCAATAAAATCAAGGGTTAATGAAGGGTTAAGATAAATTTTATCTTTCTCAAATAACACAATCATCTTTTCGTGCAACTCCTTTTTTCTGGATTCATCGAGTCCGGAACTAACTGATTTCTCCTTTTCATGCTCATCTGAAATTGCCTCAACACTACTGTCATTCGCAACCTTTAAAACATTATTCGACACTTCGAAAACATTGCGCTGCTTAACACCATTTGTTCCTATCAAAAAGATAAAAAACAATGTAATGATGGTATGCGAGAAATCGTAAACTGTGTCTGAAATCCATGAAACAAGAAACAGTTCGTTATTACTTAAAATAAAAATAAGGAAGTAAAATATCATTCCTAAGATGAATATTCTAATCCATCTGAGTGAAATCCCCTCTGAGAAACTGAAAAAATGCTCTATTCCCTTATTATGTTCAACATAGACCCGTATTGAAAGAAAAGTATAAAATAAAAAACTTGCGAGAACAATATAAAACAAAGCAATGTCCTGCATTTTTATAAATAGCGAAATAGATTTTTCGTAAAGAGCAAGGTTATCGGTAAAATATCCAACAGAAACAAAAACATTTACTATTAAACTAAAGAATGTGAACATGACTGGAACAGCGAAATGCACTAACTTAATACCTTTTAATTTATAGTTTTCGGTAACAAGCGATTTTACATAAAAATAGCAAAGTGGAGCTATAAAAAGCATCACAGGGAAATATGTCCAAAGAGTATTTATAAAAATATCGCGAAGTCCAAACGACATTAGCATTGAGTTTACACTCATTAAAAAATATGAAATTAGCAGGTAAAATAATATTCTTCCTGGCTTTGTTTTAAGAACGGGATTAACCGCCATTACCAGCATTACAAATATCAAAACCAACAAAATGAACGGGTTTACCGCCTGTCGAATTGAAACGTTTGTAATATCGAAGAAACTCGGTTCCATATTTTTTTTGACAAAAATAAGAAAATCCGATGCAAAAAGAGAATAGGATTTAATAAATAATAATTTTTCTAAATGTTTTGGAATTCTGATCTGCTCCTATTACATAGTAAATTCCTGGTGTAATCCCTGATGTTTTCAAACAAAACGATTTGGCAGAATGCAGCTTTTCGATGAATATTAGTTTGCTATTGCTATCGAGCAACATTATATGTCCCGAAAACATTTCCTCAAAAATTAAAGTACATGTATTACCAGACAATATTGGATTTGGAAATATAGCAAATTCTACTTGATTTTTGACATAATCCGATTCGACTGTGTTGTGATTTGAATAAGCTTGAATTTCGTAAATAGAGATCTGCCCTGCTGAATCAGAATCAGAAGATATTATTTTTAAATATCTTGCCTCGAAATCTACTACTGTGTCTAAATTTAGTTTTGATTCGGTAGTAAAAGAATTTACTAAGTGCCATTCTACACTGTCGTTAGAATACAGAAAATCAAAATCTTTAGAAAATTCATTTCCCCAAGACAATTTAAAACGATTTAACACATAATTTTCAAGTAAATCAACAACAACGTATTGATCATTTGTTTGTTGAGACTTCCATGCAGAATTTCTAAAGCCATCTACAGCCCAGTTTTCGGAATAATTTATTTGGTCGTAGCATGAAGATGTAAAAATCGGTTTTTGAAAGGCAAGATTTATTTCAGGAGTTGGCACAGCCGAATCGTAAACATGTATATTTGCAAACAGCTGATTATTGGTTTCATTACATTCTGAAATTAGGTTTTGCGGATCGAGAGAAATTATTGCTTGATAATTGCCCTGAGATAGAGGAACCCACCAATTTTTTCCGGCAATAGCTTTATCGCATTGAATCTGAACCATGCCAGCCTTAGATAATTCAAACTCAGTATCAAATCCACTAATAAGTTCCGACTCCACAAACAGTTCAGCTTCAACAAGCTGAAGCGACAAATCTTCAACACCAGCATTTTTAATATTTGTATAAAAAAATACAGTATCTCCAATTCTCGGGAAAGGAGGATAATAAAGAAGCGATGCGGGGTAAATATCTGGTTTTAGCTCTCCAGATGATAAATTTATTGTTGTACTCAATGGCAAATTATCAGAAGCTCCGCCTGCCATAATAACATAATTACCTTCCAAGACCTTATATTCGTTGTTAATAGTATCATAAACAAACAAATCCTCCGGAGTAATTACAAAATCTAATGATATTTGAGAACCTGAAGCGATTTCAACTCTTTTAAAACACTTAAGCTGTTTCACTGGCATAGGCATTTCCGTATCCGGAAAACCCAAATAAATCTGCACGACCTCCTCTCCTGTCCTGCCACCAGTATTTGTTAGGGTAACGCTAAAAACAATATCATCTCCAATATTCAAATCAGAATTCTGCACACTAATTTCATCATAACTAAAAGTAGTATAACTCAACCCATGACCAAATGCAAACTGTGGAACATAAGCATTTTTGTCGAACCAACGATAACCTGCTCCCCAATCATCATTATAGTTATTATTTCGAGGAGGCAACTGACTATCGTCAACCGGCATTGTAACTGGCAACTTTCCTCCTGGGTTATAATCTCCAAAAATAACATCAGCAATTGCATTACCCTGTTCCTGCCCCGGATAAAAACCATAAATTAATGCTTTAATATTCTCAACACAGTCAGCTATAGAGACAATTCCACCGCTTAATAACACTACAATTACATTAGGGTTAACAGCAGCTATTTGATTTATCAATTCCTGCTGTTTTCCTGGTAATGCGGTAGAGCCAGTAATTCTATCATACTCTTCTCCTTCTTGTTGCCAATCGAGTCCACCAACAAAAATAACATAATCGGCATTTGAAGCAGCATTTATAGCATCTGTAAATCCGCTTTCGTCATCGGAATTGATATCACAACCATGAGCATATAAAACATTATCTAGCCCAATTTTATTCGCAACAGACTCAAGCACTGTTGTAAAATAAGTTGCAAACACATAACTACTGCCAAATCCATCTAGCTGCGGCATCATGACACTTGGACCGATAAGAGCTACTTTGCTACCATCAGAAGCATTTAATGGCAATATTGAATTCTCATTTTTAAGTAGGACTAAGCTCTTAACCCCAGCTTCGTAACATAGTGCAATACTCTGATCATCGCTAACTAAATCAATGGAATATTTTGGTTGCCAGCCGATAATACCAGCGGAAAGTTTAGTTCTAATTACTCGTTTCACAGTACTTTCAAAAATACTGTATGGAATATCACCCGATATAATTGGCTGCCACAAATCTGTTGCATAATGCCAGGTGCCCATACAAAGATCCAATCCACTTTCAATTGCTAGTTCGGCATCATGAACTGCGCCCCAATCTGAGACCATATAATAAGGGAAACCCCATTTCTCTCGCAATACTTCGGTATTGTAAGAATAATTCTCCGAACTAAACCAAAAAACATTATCTACATTCAAATCATTTAACCTAACATATGCAGACATAACGCATAGAGCATTTGCATCCTGAATGCATTTGCGATATGGCAAACCCCAATGTTCCATAAGCATTCTACGACCAATTGTAATACTATCAGTCATTCGTGTGTTTTGTGCATTCTCGCCAATATATGATTTGATAGTAGTTATTAACGGATAAGATTGCATACCTAAAACTGTTGACACAGCTATTTCAGATGCTAAAAAGGGATCTTCACCAAAACTCTCGCCACTTCTACCGTTGCGAGGTTCGTTACATAGATACAATGCCGGCGAAAGTGCTTGATTAATGCCTTTAGCAACAAACTCTTTACCCATTTCCTTTGCCATTCTATAGGCTAAATCGGTATCCCAAGTTGCCGCAACTGCAACACTAATAGGGAAGCTTGTTGCTTTTCCCGATTCAGGGACATCTTCGTAATTTCCTGTAAAGCCACCTCCTGTCGATTCGGGATACCTATAACCATGCGGACCATCTGTCATATAAAAGCCTCTGATCTTGTGCCATGGATTATCTCCGGTATTTAAAACATCATAAGGATATATTTGATGCAACTTTTCGGAAAACTCTATAATTGAAACAAGACTATCAACTTTGGTTTCGAGTGTAATAATCTGGGAAGAAGCACCCAAACTAAGAAACAAAAATAATATTGAGAAAATTCTTCTCATAATTATTTAACGATGAGTTTAGACACCTTAATATCATTATTTAAGTCACTTATAACTTTAACAAAATAAATCCCTGATTGTAGCTCATCAATTATGATTTGATTACATCTGTCATTCATCCGTTCTCGATAAACTATTTGGCCATTAAGATTTCTGATTTCAATAAAACCACTTTCGGTAGATTGAATAAAAAAGTTTTGTCCTTTCGAAACTGGATTTGGAAATACAGAAAAACTTTCATTATCGGCGTAGTCAATAGTACTTGTTATTGGTTCGAACTCGACTACAATTTCTACTTCTTCATCTAATTCACTTATCATGTAATAATTTGATAAATTCCCATCAATATTATCAAAATTTCTGTACCATTGTTTAACTCGATAACCATCATCGGGTGTTGCAGTGAAGAATATTTGGGTATTTGCAGGCAAAACAGCCGGAGATGCAATAGGCACACCACTTACTTCGGCAGTTAAGCTACCATGATAATATATATCAGACACACCAAATATTAAATTAAAAGTAACGGTTTGATCCGGATATTCTATTGCAAACTCCGAAGTATTGTTAAATTCATCAATGCATATTGCTGTGTAATAATCAGTTTCATTTTCAAAATTAAAGTTGAAAGACCAGTTGCCGGAAGCATCGCAGTAGGTATATCCCAAATAGTCCACACCTTCGGCAATAAAATTTGTATTTAAAATTGCTCGATATATTTCTATTTTAGTTGTCGCTGGATTTTGGACATCGGCTATACCTGAAATAGTTGCTACCGAACCATCAAATGTCAAGTTTTCGATTTCTGGTGAATTCAGCATAGCATTAGGACCATCATCAATGTCTCCTTCATCATTCTGATTTATTTCATCATCAGGAAATATCTCTATTCCCATATATGCATTATTAAGAAATGTATTGCAGGATATTAAATTATACTTTGCTTGCAATGACTCTAATTTTACCCCATTCCGTCCGTTAAAGGCTATTAGATTTGCATGTTCCGGACTACCACCTATTGTAGTATTTGCTGCATTTTGAGTCACTAAAATTCCCTGTACTCCATTAGGAATTGAATTGATTCCAGAAATATCAGTACCAATTTTATTTCTAATAATAACATTGTAGTCAGAATAAATTCCGAAAACTGTAATTCCATTAGCAAGGTTACCCGAAATCAGATTGCCATCCACAATATTAGCATAAGAAGCTCCATCGATATGCACACCTGTTTCGTTTGGGATTGCATAATTACCGGTAATGTCAGTACCGATTTTATTTCCAATAAGCTGCATATAGCTTGTTCCATTATTATAAAAGTAAGCACCAAAAGCTGTATTTCCAGAGATAAGATTTCCTTGTCCGGGTAAATATCCTCCAATAATATTATGATTTGATCTGTCGTCACATAATAATCCGTAAGTATTTGGGATAGCATAAGAGCCTGTAATATCTGTTCCGATAAGATTACCTTGTACCACATTACCAATACAACCAACACCAAAAATATCAATACCGTAAGCCACATTACCTGATGCCAGATTCATTGAATCGGCGGTCATTCCACCAATTTTATTATAGGCAGCAGCTCCTTCAACAGTAATACCATCATAATTATGTAATTCGGATTCACCCGTAAGGTTAACACCAACCAGATTATTAATAATTAAATTATGATGAGAATCGCTCATTCTAATCCCAGCATATTCGTTTCCGGAAACTAGATTTCGGTTAGCAGAACCAACATCACCAATTTGATTGTATGAAGCACCGCTAATAATTTCGATAGCATTAACATTTCCTTTGCGTTCCGATCCGTTGTAATTACAACCAAGGTAGCAGCCGACAACTTTGTTTTGAGTTGCCGACTCGCCATAGATCTGAATTCCATAAAGAAATTCGTTGATTATAAGCCCCTTGATTGTGTTATTTGAGGAATTCAATAATGAGATGCAACATTCTACGGTTCTATTGCTTCCATTTAAGCAAATTTCCGGTCCATAAGGATTGGTATCACCGGCGAAACTTGTCTGTGTTGTACCGTCAACAGTTATGTATCCGGTTGAGAAAGCCGGCAAACCCTCATCCTCAAAAACTATTGTCCACACTCCTGTTTCAGGGTCATAACCAGGGTCTGTATCAGGAATTTGAAAATGCACAAAATGCGGAGCCCCTGCCGGATTATCTAAACACAATTGAATTGCCTGTCGTAGAGAACCAGTTCCACCATCATTTGTGTTTACAACTATATATGTATTTGCAAATAAATATGCACCTATCCAAGTTAATGTAATTGTAAATAATATCTTCTTCATTTTATCAATGTTTTTAATCTACCTAACGATCATAATATTTTTTGCAACAGAAATCCCACCAGATGTTTTTATAACAAGAATGTACTTACCTTCCTTATAAAGGGTTTTGTCTGTAATGTCAACCAGAGTTTCGCCGATACAATTATTCTGAGAAAAAATCAGACTGCCAGATATATCATAAATACAAAAATCAAAATAATCTTCAATTTGATCATTGGCATTTATTGTGAAGAAATTGCTTGCTGGCATTGGACCAATTTCTATATTATCAAATGCAAAATCAGACTCAGCACTAAGTATGATGTCGTCGAAATTAAGGGAAAACTCCGAAGTATTTCCCTCCTCACTTATTGCGATTACAGTTACAACGTCCGATTCGTCTAATGCATCGGTAGTAAGCGACCAATTGCCATACTGATCGGGATAAGCTAATCCAACAAAAGCATTGGCCTGACCATGCTCAAAATCGGATTCATCGGCTGTATAAATTTCAACTATACAATTTTGCGGATATTGGGAATCGAGAACTCCAGAGACATGTGCATTTTCTGACTCAGGGTTATAAATTATTGAATTTATTACCGGAAAATTCATCAATGAGGCCGCTCCATCATCCCAATCACCATTATCATTATCGTTAACCATTCCAAATGGGAATATATCTATCCCTAGTCCATCATTTTGATAGATTAGATTTCCGGACACTCGATTATTTTGTGTAAGTTCATGTTTTACTAAAATGCCAGCATTGGAGTTATGGGCAATAATGTTTGGATTTTCCACTTCGCCGATTGTGTTGAAAGATGCACCCTGATCGACATAAATGCCACCATTACCATTACCGAGTGGATTTAAATTAATATCTGTTCCGATTTTATTATTCACAATGCGGTTGCTGTCGGCATGTTCGTACAAGATTATACCCGACATAGTATTGCCCGAAATCAAATTACCTTCAATAATATTATGTTTTGTAAATGTTGTAATAGTAATACCATAAAGATTTGGCACTGCGATAGTTCCAGTTTTGTCTGTTCCAAAGTAATTTCCTTTTACCTGATTATATTCGGTTAGTCCGTTTGTAATCATCATACCACTAAGTCTGTTCCCGGAAAACACATTTGCCTGCCAGGGCTCCTCGCCTCCAATAATATTATGTGCAGTACCTGTTGACACAACAATTCCAATATCATTAGGAACAGCAACTGTTCCTGTGGAATCAACGCCCACCATATTTCCCCAAAAACGGTTATACTCAGTACCACGGGTTACATAAAACAAACCGTAACTTAAGTTACCTGAAATCACACAATTAACAACATCATTATGATTTGATGCACAATCGAAACAAATTCCGGTAGCATTTGGAACAGCGTTTTGTGAAGTTGCATCGGTGCCTATAAAGTTGTTATATAAATGATTGTAGCTACAGTTACCATAATAAACCACACCATAAACCTTATGACCGCTTACAACATTTCTTTCGCCAAAATCGTCTCCTCCAAGAATATTATGCTTTGCCGTTGCATTAAACTCTATCCCATTTCCTTGGACCAAAGAGTCAAGATGTTCGTAGTAAGGCTGAGTATATGCAACAGCAACTTTATTCATACCACTAATGTCAACCCCGATATAATTTCCTGTAACTTTATTACTGTCGGAGGCCTCAATATAAATTCCAATCTCTAAATTACCAGAAATAATGTTTCTTTGCCCTGCAGTATTGCCACCAACGAAATTACTGTTAGCAAGACTTTTGATAACTATGCCCTTATGATTATCAAGTAATTGTGTGCCGCTAACATCAGTACCTATAATATTACCCTCAATTCGATTAAGTCGTGTATATTTACCTGTTAAAAGAACTCCAATATCGGTATTGCCCGAAATAAGATTATCCGGCCCGATAATATTATCGAATGCCTTTGTAATTGCAATACCATATAAATTCGACAGTTTTGCTTCACCGTTAAGATCAGTTCCGATATAATTACCTAGAATCTGATTTTGAGTAGATGTTCTTCCGCTTATTACGATACCACTTTGATTGTTGCCTGAAATAATATTACGATCGTTTATGTTTTCGCCACCAATAATATTATTGATTGAAGAATCAATCATTAGCCCATTTTCGTTGGCAATTTGTGATAATCCACTAATATCAGTGCCGATTTTGTTTCCTTTAATTTGATTTTGATTAGATTTTGAAATTAAAATTCCTGCTGATGTGTTACCTGAAATCACATTATCTCGGATAAGATTGGAATGAGATCCAGAATCTAAGACTATTCCATTAGTATTTGGCAAAGCTCCGGCAGCTAGGTAATTAACACCGAAATAACAATCATAAATCTGATTCTGGCTTGCGTTATTACAAACAAAACCATTTGTATTTCCAGAAATAAGACAATCGAAAACATTATTATCAGATGCCTGATTATTTATCACAACAGCATTTTGATTTCCAATTGCATAAGTTCCGCTAACATCTGTACCTAAATAACACTGCGATATATTATTATTTTGGACTCCAGGTTCGGAAATCAGAATTCCATTAGCAAAACCATAAACCAAAAAACCTTTAATATTATTATTTGAAGAAAATATTCCAAATGCCCATAATACTGTTGAAGGCGAACTTGTTGTTATTGCAAGTTTTGGAGTTCCCAAATATCCTGTTTGAGAAGTAGCGTCAATTGTAAGGTTTCCCATAACAATATATGGCAGTGCAGAGTTCAAACTTATTACCCAATGCTCTGAAGTAGAATTATAATTAGCATCAGATGTTGGTATAGCAAACAATACAGTGTTTGAACCAGGTGATGCCTGAGCGTCTGTTATTGCCTGCCGCAAACTGCCCGGACCAGAATCGAGTGTATTTGTAACTGTAAATTCTGCTGCAACAATGCAATTCGCAACTAATAAACTTAAAACAAAAAATAATGATCTCATAACAACAGTTTTAACTAATGACAAATTTATTCAATTTTTCAATAAAGATAAATCTTCTGCGATAAAGTTTTGGGCCAATTAACAAATTTTACAAAATATATTCCTTTGCTCATGTTTTCAGTGCAGAACTCTAGGCTATAACCCGAAAATGATTTTTTACAGATTACTCTGCCATCAGCAGATATTATCTCAAGTTGAGCATTTTCAACATAATTATTACTTTCGATTTTAATAAATCCATTTTGAGAAATGATATTTATTTCATTATTCTCACAATCGTAAAAAACATTTCTAATACCCAAATTCTCGCTTGTACCATCATAATCGATTTGCCTCAAAAGGTAATAATTATGCCCTCGCAAAGGGTTCTTGTCAATAAATTCATAGTTATTCTTTATATTGCTATTGCCTGATGCAGCAACTTCTCCAATAATATCGTATCCGTCTGGAGACTTTCTTAAAATTAGAAACCGATCGGAATTTATTTCTGAAAAAGTTGTCCACTCTAATTTAACCGAGCAATCAAACATATTTGCAGTAAAAGATCCCAGACTAACTGGCAAAATGTTTTCTTGGATTACGCCAACATTAAAAGAGCACTTACAGCCAGAATATCCGTCAACTGACATCATGTATGTTGTTGAGGCAGCTAGTCCGCTTGCAGAAATACAAAAATTATTTGTATTCATCGGCTCTACACAGGCAATTTCGACAGGCCAATGATTTGTAGTATAACACTGATCTGTATCAAAAATAGATGCTTGAATACCACTTGAGGTATTGCACGACAAATTAGAAAAACACACCTGATAATCACCCGCAGTAGTTGTTGTAAACTTAAAGAAAATTACATTATCAGATGAAGAATTACATGTTGCTTCAAAAACTGGATTAGGGTCATCTGGCTGAATGCCTGTTGCTGCATTAACATTTGATGCACTTATTGTTCCCACCAAAGGAATTTCCCATGCATTACTACAATTGTCATTTCCGGGTGGGCAACCGGATGGAATATTTCTTACACCTGCAGGATTTGTTGCAGTTGGAGTATAGGAAGTTGAAGAAACAGTAATTGAATTACAATCGCAATCAACAGAATTCCCGATTGTAGCTGATGGACTAATGTCATAAGTAAGCCAAAAATAGTTTGTACCAAGAGCTAAGGTTTGAGATGGACTTATTGTAAAACTACCGTTAGGCGAATTATTTGTACTTCCAACCTGAGTTGTTGTTGAAAAGCTACTGCTTGTTCCGGTATAAAATAGCTTTGCGTTAGAAATATCAGCGACATCTGTAGTACCGCTTCCTGTATTAAAAGTAAACGAGTCGGCTGTAAGTGGATTTGACAATCCATCGGCTGTTACCACCTGTACACAAACAATCTGATTATTTAAAGTCCCAGGACAAACATTCGCCGTAGAAGCCTGAACGGTTGTAGAAGATGAGTATGTCATGTTTGATGCATCAGATTCCAGAGATATTTCATCAATGGCTGCGGGTGGGGTTGTCGTGTTTAACGTATTATTCTTCCAAGAAAACACCAATCTAACTGTTGTACCAGCGTAAGATGGATCAATTACTATTGTCGCATCTTGCCATGTTGTAACATTATAATAACTACTTTGACCTATCCTGTACGAAGAGCTTAAGTTCACATCTTCAACTGGTGTTACACTAGTTGGAGTTAAAAAAACCTGCAAATTATCCGAATTATCAGTATGGCCCCTAGATTTCCATTTGAATGTTAGCGTAATTAACTCTTCACCTGCAGGAAAACTAATATCTTTGTAAATATGACAAACATCACCACTCGAACCAGTATATGCATAATTGGCATTTGTTCCATAGCTCCCTGAACTCCCGCTGCTAATATACGCACAATAGCTACCATTTGTGTGTGTTCCATTTACACCTACAACCCAACGATTATAATCAGAAGTTGCATTGGACCCATTCACCACAGTCCAGCCATTTGCGGCAAAAGTGGTTCCGTTTTCGAATCCGCCATCGCCTGTTGGATCGATTAGAACTGTTTGCGCATTTGTACTTTGCGATACAAATAGAACAAAAACGACCAAAATTGCAATTGTTTTTCTCATATCTCAAACTTTTACTAATTTTATTAACAACAATATTAAGTCATTACACCATATTATTAAAAAGAGACCTGTCCTAATTCATCAATCAGGACAGGAAACCATAAAAACGACACCTTCAACTAAAACAGTACGATTAGTATTTTAGCAATTTATAAGTATGCAGTGTATCATTTACTGAAAAAGCAATAATGTACAATCCTGATTTTAGCATTGGTAATGAAATTGTACGTGAGTTTACTTTCGCATTTCTGTAATAACAAATTCCCGAAACTCCATAAATCGCAACATTTTCCATAGTTGGATAGTTTTCATAAAAATGTAAATAATCTCCGTCAAAATAGCAGACCCCGTCGTTAAATTCCAACTCATTAATATTAATATGTGTTGTCGATTCGCCTTCAACTATAGAAACATCATCCAGCATTAGCATATTTTGTCCTGAACAGTTATTATGCACAAAAGCAAGATATACCGAACTTCCATTCCAATCGCTAAGACTTATAGAAATGCGGTTCCAATCGTCGGCATCAGAAGCGGAAAAGGTTATTTCGTAAAGTTTTTCGGTAAAATCTGCAATTTCATTACCCGACATCGACAGCCATAACTCGAAATGCTCGGCAGGATATTGAACAGAAGATGGCATTACAAAAAACACGATACTATCATTATTTTGCACAGGAATTTCTGGTGTAATCAACCAATTGTCTGGAGTTACCTCGTCCGGATAAACATAGGATTCCGAAACGGCACCGACAGTTCCGCTATGATGACACTGAAAATACATAGTAGAGATTCCTTTTCCCCAATTTTCGCCGCCTTGCAAATTACCTCCTCTCACAGTCCATCCAGCAGGTGGAAATGTACCTTCAAAACTTTCGTTTAATAATTGAGCATTTACAAAAGTGCATGCAAAGACAATGCATAAAACCGTTAAAACCATTTTTTTCATCTTCATTTTTTTTATTTATTAATAAATCACAGTTACTATCCCTGAATAATCTGTTAACTCCCTGTTATAAAGCTTCACGATATACAAATAAGAACCTGCAGGAACGAACTTATCATTAAACCTTCCATCCCATTCGTTATCACCATTAAATCCTTGGTAAACGAGCTGTCCCCATCGGTTAAAAACCTGCACAATATGATTTGGAAAACTATTAATCCCCTCAATTACCCAAGTATCATTAATCCCATCTCCATTAGGTGTAAAAGCATTAGGAATAATAATACACTCTCGGTCAGTATCAATAAGTCTTATTGTTGACAAATCCAAAACACAGTTATTAGAATCAGAAATTTCTATATTATACTCGCCTTCGTACAATCCTTGAATCAAAGACAAATGAGAACCTCCGTTTTCGAAAGAATAAAAGTAAGGTTCTGTTCCACCTTCGGTAAGTATCTCAATCGACCCATCATTATTCCCAATGCATGATGGATTTGTAACAAAAACACTTGCTATAAGCTCGGCTGGTTCGGTAATAAAAACTATGGTATCGAAGGAGCATCCATAATTATCCTGCACACTTACAGTGTAAAAGCCTACACTTAAATTACCGGCAAAATAATCCAAGTTAAAATAGTTTTCGCCTCTAATCTCAACAATATATGGCTGCTCACCACCATGTATATCAGCAGCTACAAATCCATTTTCATCTCCGTAGCAAAGATTATTTTCCGAAACAATGTTTATTTTCAATGGATTCTCAGGCTCATCAACGATTGCATTTTGAACAACTGAACATCCGTTAGCATCTGAAACTGTTAACTGATAATTACCTTGCGCTAAACCAGTTAAGAGAGATTCTGAAGAACCATTTCCCCACAAATAGATATATGGTCCAACTCCGCCACTAGCCGAAGCATTTAAAGAACCATCATCATAGCCCAAACATGAAATATTTTGTGAAGTAATTTCAACATCAATCTGAGCCGGATTTGCAAGAACAATGCTAGCAACGCCTTCGCAAGAAAGAGCATCAGTAATTGTTACAGAATAAGTCCCGGCACCAATTTCGCTTATTTGCTGTAATTGTGAGCCAGTACTCCAGTTATAATAAAACGGATAATAACCCGAATTTGAGTTTGCCTGCAAAACAGCATCTGCTCCGTTGTGACAAAGTATTTCGTTTATTTCGAGAATTTGAACTGTTAAATTTCCAGTTTTAGTTATTTCAATAAGAGTATCCACCGAGCAGTTATTCGCATCAATAACAGTAACAGCATATTCACCTGAGTTTAAACCATAAATCTGAGATACATTCTCCGCAATATTGCTCCAGCTATATTCTAATGGTTCAACACCTCCAACAACTTCCAAAACAATCGAACCTGCTTCTATACCACAATTAATGTTGGTAACATCAGCGCTTATTTCCATTCTTTCAGGATTTACGAGTTCAAAGGAAATTGTCTCAGTACAAAAATTTGCATCCGTAACAGTTAATGTATATTGACCAGCAGGTAAATCAGATATTAAATTTTCGGAATTGTCATTATTCCAGGCAAATTGATAGGGTTCTGTTCCACCTACAACTTCTATTTCTATTAGACCGTCCGAATATGCATAGCAGGATGGGTTGCTTTGTTGTAATACACTAATTTGTAACTGTTCCGGCTGAAACAACTCAACTGTAATAGTGTTTGTGCAGGAATTAACATCTGTAACCTGTAAAAGATAATTACCCGCTTCAAGATTTTCGATATTTGCAGTATTTTGACCAGATTCCCAAATATATTCGAAAATTTCACTATTTGATTCTGTACTTATACTTCCATTAGCAAAACCAAAACAAGTTGGATTTGAGGCTTGTAAGATACTAATATCAGGAATATCATAAACATTGACGATTGTATCTTTGGAATAAGTGCATAGCGAGTTTGAAATTGTATAAGTGACCGTATGAGAGCCTAAACCAGCTATTTGCGGATTAAAAAATCCCAAATCAGAGTCTGTAATACCATTACCCGACCACAACCCTCCATTTGGAGTTCCAGAAAATTGAAATTCATCATTATAAATACAGAAATTGAAATCGCCAGAAAATGCAATTTGCACCTCGTCCAATACAGAAATATTTATCTCATCAGATGAAGTGCAGCCATTGACATCAGTAATAGTAACAGTATAGTTTCCACTGTTTGCAACAGAGATAGATTGAGTAGCATCTCCGGTACTCCATAAATACTCTTCAAAACTTCCTGCATCAAGTAGAATACTATTTTCGAGTGAACAAACCTGAATATCTTCGCCCAAGTCAATTACTGTTGCTGCAAAAACTTCAATATTTACTTCATCTATTGCCTCGCAAATACCATTTGTAACTGTAACAGAATAAAGACCTCCAACCGTTACATCAAGAACAGTATTTGTTGAATTATCAGACCATAAAACGCTATAAGCAGGTAAAGCACCTGAATTCAACATAATTGGCAAGTTATAATCGCACAAAATCTGGTCAATACCAAGATTCAGTGAAGGCATCTGATCGGCAGAGATTGTAATTTGGTCGCTTGCAGTACAAGAATTTAAATCAGTAACTGTTACAGCATAAGTTCCGGTAGCATTTGCATTAAAATATCTGTCAGTCGAAGCATCGCTCCACAAGTAAGAATCCATGCCAGCACCACCATCAAGTGTTATTGGAAAAGAAGTTTCGCAAATATCTATATCGGAGCCCAAGT